>Ga0307476_10000253_pt1 | contig 48809 bp, 36 predicted proteins | sample atmos_gasesECM2C_2_FD_203314 | JGI IMG/M metagenome (GOLD analysis project Ga0307476, IMG submission 203314) | Hardwood forest soil microbial communities from Morgan-Monroe State Forest, Indiana, United States - atmos_gasesECM2C_05 | ecosystem: Environmental > Terrestrial > Soil > Temperate... | reverse complement strand
CTAATTTAGAAACTGCTGTAGAGTTCTTACTGCGTCTCCGTCGACCGGGGGCTCTCCCGGGTGGACCACTGGCTCCGGCCTGAACCGGCCAAAATGGCTCCCTTTATCACCGGCCCTGACAAAAGGCGAAGTGGGATTGCTCGGTGAAGCGGTTGGTATTCGCTTGCCGCGCCATGTGCGAAGCTTCCTTGCTGAGTTACCGGGTGTAGGGCCTGCCTTGTCGGCTGCATTCTCTGCAACCGCTGTGTTGTTTATCGCTAAAGCTTTGGTTGAGTTGTCAAAGAAACTCTCTGAGACCCTTGCCGAGTTCATCTATTCCAAGTCGGTGATGGAGGAACATCAGAAATCGGTGGTGGACCTCAACAACGTGTTGCTTGCTCTGGGTAAGCAATACGAGGAACTGAAAAAGAAGGCCGATGACTACGGCAAGTCTGCTTTGCAGTTGGCAACCGAAAACAAAGGTCAGGTCAAGCAATCCATCACCGAACTCAACAAGGAACTGAAGGCCGAGGAAGACCAATTCAAGGCCCTCATCAAATCCGAGAATGAGCATCTGAAGGTACGTTTGGGCCTCTCTCAAGCTTACGGTCTTTGGAAGAGTGAATCGTTGGGTGTGTTGGATGCTCTGAAGGGCCTCACGTTTGGCATAGACTCCTCCATCGTGAAGCACAAGGAAGAAGATGCGATCAACAACAAGGTGCTCGAAACCAACAAGAAGTTAGCTGTTGCCCATCAGGAGTTGCGGGTTGCAACCAACAACGTCACGACCGCTCAGGATGAGTTGAACAAGAAGGGTGCAGCGTTGGAAGAACAAATCACCAAGTCCGCCAACGAAATCAACAAACTCAATATCGCTTTGAACCACACCAAGGTTGAAGCATCGGACCTTGAAATCATCACCCCGGCACAGATCAGAAACATGTTGCAAGGAGTTGCCGCAGCCCATCAGTACAGCATCACGCTGAAGGGTGATTTGGTGCAGGCTTTACAAGCTGCGAGAAAGGCAGAGTGGGATTTTGTGCAGTCTGGTATTCAGGATTCGGTTGCACGTAAGCAGTTGGCACATGAGGTTGATAACGCGCGAAAGGCTCTTGAGAACTACGGCAAGGCTGAGGATACCTTCAAAATCAAAAGTCATGGCCTCTGGAAGGAGTTTCAACAGGATGCCAAAGACGGCGCAACCACCATGGACAATGTTAAGCAACTTGGGGTGACTGCGTTTGATGGGTTGAGTAAAGGCATGGAGTCTGCTTTGCAACAGGCCATCCTGTCACAAGGTTCATTTGCACAAGCACTTGAGAAAGCAACGGCTGCGGCCCTTGCCTCTGTTGCTTCACAGGCGATTATCAAGGCACTGTTTTACACCGGTGAAGGTTTCGCGGCCATGGCCGGTTTTGAAGAACAATCAGCCTCACAGTATTTCACTGCGGCAGGCATCATGGGTGCGGTCGGTGCTGCGGCAGGTCTTGCTGCCCATGCCATTGCCGGGGCCTCGGGTGGGGGTGGTTCATCCTCGGGAAGCACAGCGCAATTGCACACCTCGCAAAGCAACACCACTTCACAGGCAGGAAGCGGTTCTCTCGTTTCAGGTGTTCAACATTTCGCAACAGGTGGGCTTATCACCGCGCCAACATTGGCGATGATGGGAGAAAGCTTCCGAAAAGAAGCTGTGTTGCCGCTTGAAGACCCGCAAGCAATGCAGGAAGTTGGCAAAGCAATCGGCGGTGCCGGTGGTTCCCAAATTCATGTGCACGTTGAAGGCATGATTTCACCTGACAACCTCACCAAAGTGGTTGATCAAATCAACAGACGGGTGAATCGAGGACAACTGCATCTGAAAGCAACCGACACACTCAGAGTCACGAAAAGGGGTGCCTAATGAGCGCAGACAGGATCAACCAAATCACCATTGAACTCGTTGGGCTGTGTGCCGATATTCAGTCTACCTCGGCACGCGCGGCCCTGCTTGTGAAGGAATTAGATGACCTCGGTGTGCCTCTGGCACCCGAGGTGCGTGCCATGTTCCTCACCTTTTCCAAACAACTCAAAGGGGGTCTGCAATGATCAACGAACTAACAGAACAAGACTTTTGGCGACTCAAGAAAGGCAAGGCAAACCCAACAGAGGCCGGTGATGGGGGGAAGTCTCTCATCAGAGAAATTGAATTGCTGCGTGAGCAGGTGACCGCGCTGTGTGCGGCTGTTCGGCAGTTGGTGCAGCTTCAGAGTGTGGCCAATCAGAAGCTTGATGCCGCGTTGAATGGAAAACCAACCTTCGATGTGGTTTAAGGGTGCGGCGACCAAAGACCTTGATGGGTGTGTGAGTGACCCGGACACCCATCAAGGCTTACCAACTTTCATTCACTTACCAACACTCGCAGCCATCGCCTTACGCCTACCTGATTCCAACTCGTTTTGCTCTAACTCCATTTGGTAAGTGACGCAGTGCGGAATCTCACCCGCGAGGAAGTCTGCGAGCACCGGCTCAACCCCACTGATGCAGCACTCTTTGCGATAAAGCTTGTACTCAAGTCTCTGTTGCTCTGTCATGATGCCCCCATCGAATCGAATTTGAATTCCGCCAACACAGTCAGCTTCGCTCAAGTGCGACCAGGGCTGCAATGGCACGTTGGTCGCGGGAACAGCAGGGCACAGGTGGGCACACAGTTTAACCAACTACTTCTCAAGTGGTCTTAGAGTGTAGACACCTCTTCCCGCATCTTCACTCAGGTAGGTTTTTATAAACTCTTCCAAGTCAGCTTTCTCACCTGTGAGCACAACACCGGAAGGCTCACCCGATGTATATTCCTTTCTCGATTGAAGCTTGTGCTTGGAAACGAAATCATCAATCTCACGGCCTGCGAACATGTGTTGAATTTTGGGATTGCGCGATTGCTCAAGCAACTCGATTGTCAGTTCTGCACGCGGCATAAAGTTGGTCCTCACAAGTCCGATATCCGGTCCATTAACGGGGAATGGCTCGCAGGAGTTGCGATTTTTCGCGGCTTTTCGGAAATCACTCGCAGAGCTAAGTCGTTGATCGTACGTACCTCGGCAAATTAGAAATCCGATGCTCTATCCGTTTGAGCTACGGGCCCGGGATCATGGCACTGCTGACAGTTCAATGGCCAGGGATGCGACGGCGGACTTAGCGACTGGAGCATCCTGTTGCCCAGCGTCAGTTGTGGTGTCACTTGCCGTCTTCTGTACGGCCTCAGTATCGCACAGCCTCTGGACCGCTGCTAGCCGATGCTGCGGACCTGGTGTAGTAAAATTTCGGCAAGAGGTGACCCCCATGCGCCGAATTCCCGGTGGCCTCGTCGCAGTCCCGTTTCTGCTGGGATTGGCGCAAGCTCAGCAAAGCGCGGCTTCCTTGTCACCCTCGACAAAGGTCGAAACTCACCTGCTGCCGCCACCTCATTCAAGCGTGACCACCACGGTTGTCAGCCTCTCGGAACAATTTGAGGGACCACATTGGTGCAATGACCACGGGATGTATCACGACATATATTCCCACGGCGAGGTGCCGAATGTTGCCATGCTCAACCGCGATGGCACAATCGCATTCAAGACCACGCTTACAGCATCGAATCTTGACCGGATTCACGTGACTGACGCTGCTGCAACTGTGGACGGGGGCGCGGTTGCCACCGCAATTGTGGTTGACAAAGCAGGCAGGCCAACGTCGTTCGTCGCACAGTTGGACAATTCGGGGCAAGTCATACGGCAGATCACCACGTTTCCATTCATGTCAGAAATGACCTGTCCCGCCGAAGACGGCACCGTTTGGGTCTTCGGCTGGGACTTCATGTCGGACAATCGTGGTCTCGGCTTTCCCTATGCAATTCTTCGCCATTACAGTTTCACGCAGGGCCTGCTGAAGGTTGCTCCAGACTGGAAGGCGATTGGGGATCGTGTGCTTTTCGGATACCACGTCGCTGGTGGAACCGCTGTCGCATGCACCGCTCACAAGGCGTGGATTTATTACGGAGCGGGGCACCAGTTCATCTCCAACGACGAAGACGCGAACTCCTTCCGGGTGTATCGCGTTCAACTGCCGGACGGTAGCCCCAGCGATTTGGGAGTATCCGGCTTTGCCCGGACTACATCGGGAGATTTCTACGCCAGCCTTAACGATGGCTCAGAAGCGTGGCTTGGCCTGTTCTGGCTAAATGTTCATGACGAAGTCGCTCGATGGGAGGCCGTGGATACTCCGGGTAACTTCACAAACGGCATCAGAGTTTTCGGCTCAAGTGGCGAGGACCTCGTATACGCTCGGCTGGCTTGGGAATGGCCGGACAAACTTGAGTTCTCGACCATGCCGCCGAATATGCGGTCGGAATTGCTGTCGCATGCGACGCACGAACAGGAGGTAAACCCTGCACCCCGGTTTAGAAGGGGTGAAACAGTCAAAATACTAATTCAAGGTGCTGACCTGAATACTCCCATTCAGATCACTGACCGGAAGGTCCTTGCGAATATTCAAGTGCTGAGCGGGAAAGGAACATATTCGAACGAGCCAAGATTGGAAGAACCCAGTTTCATCATCGACTGGTCTCAAGGCCCTACTGCCGAGCCTCCCAAGGCACTGCCACGTTATGAGGTTTGGTTCTATGCTAACTTGCCAAATGAGCGCCTCGTATATGTAGTGTCGTATGTCTTTGACCCTGTGACCGGCCAAGGTTACGTGTATCTGCCCGGACGGAACGACAAGGACTATCGCCTAAATGTCCATACGATTATTCGCCGGGTAGAGGGGAAATGGTTCTACTCGTGGACCAAGTGGGATGCCGTTGCACAGCAACTGATCGAGTCGCGCAGGCGATTGCAATCCGTGACCTCTGCCAGTCGTGCAAATCCACTTGAAAACCGGCCGCAGTAGGCGCGCTCGCAGCCACCTTGTCGATGCCTATGCGTTAAAATCTGGCGTATGCGAGTGCAAATGCAGGCCCGGCGGGTCGCCTCGATCTGTACGATCTGGTTTGTGATCACGCATTGTGCCGCCGCGCTGACGCAAGTGCCGCCCAATCCGCCCCCTAGTAGTGCAGAAACAGAGCTACACACGTACCTCGAACAGGCTGCGGAAGCGATGCACCAAGGTGACAATGCGGCGGCGGCGGGAGCTCTTCGGCGCGCATTGAAAATCGACCCACATTCACTGGCCGCGCTAAACAATCTGGGAATTGTGCTGGCTCGAATGGGGAGACCTGCCGAGGCGATCCCCTTGTACGAAGACGCGCTAAGATTCCATCCCGACGATTCTTCGACAAAACGTAATCTGGCTGTGGCTTACTTCAAAGCCCAACACTACCGGTCCGCGTTGACTTTGCTGGGTCCAATGGCTGTGGCGAATCCCAGCGATTTTCAGATCCAGGAACTGGCTGGCCTCTGTCAGTTTGCGTTGGATCGTTATCCCGAGGCTGCCCGGTACCTGGAACACGCCAATCAGGCCGAGTCATCGGACCTGGAGACCCTCGACATTCTCGGTAAAGCCTACCTTCGCATCAAGGACTACAAGGCCCTCACGAGTGTCTTTGAGCGCATTATGAAGATCAATCCAAATTCTGCAGCTGCCCATGTCATGATGGGCACGGCTTACGATCAGATGTCGAATCGGGCAGATGCCATCAAGGAGTATCTGGCGGCAGAAGAAGCGGACCCGAATTTTATGGGCGTGCACTCCGGTCTCGGTTATCTCTACTGGCGGCAAGGCGATACCGAACAGGCAGAGAAAGAGGTCCGTGCAGAACTCCAGCACTTTCCCAACGATCCCGTAGCTAACTTCATCCTCGGTCAAGTACTGTTGAACAACTCCCAGCTCGCGGAGGCTGAATCGTACTTTCGCGCCGCACTCAAAGCCAACCCTCATTACGAGGAAGCACTATTTGGTCTGGGCAGGGCAGAAATTGCGCTGAATCACCCAGAGGCAGCGATTGAGCCTCTGCGCAAAGCGATCAAGATCGACCCCAACTATGCCGAGGCACATTTCGTGCTGGGCACGGCCTTGCGTCAGACGGGACGGGCGGAGGAAGGAAAGCGGGAGCAGAAACTCTCGGTCGATATTCAAGAGAAGAAACGCGCGGCTGCGATTGAGAAGACTGAAAGCCATGACAGCCGGAAATAGCAACTCAATCCAGTATCTCGGAATAAAAACGGCGCACGCCATTAAGGCGTGCGCCATTGTGTTTTGTCATCCCAATCTCGCGGTCAGAACTGGAATTTTGCTCCGAGCTGCAGATTGCGCGGGTCGTGATATCCCGTAACCGTGCCGAAGGCACCACTTCCAAGCGTAGTGTTGATCAGGTTCGGACTGCCGTGATTGAACGTGTTGAACGACTCAAACCGGAGCTGCAAGCGCGCTCGCTCAGTAAAATTAAAGTTCTTGATGAGCGAGATATCCCACAACTGGAACCCAGGGCCCAATACCGAACCTGGTCGCTCGGTGCCGAAAGCTCCGGATGCCTGGGAGAAAGCGGCCGTGTTGAAGAACTCCGCCGCTGTCTTCGGCCCGTGGGGATCGCCCGCCTGGTTCGCCCGGATTTGAATCAGGCCTTCACGCGCTAAGTTAAGTCCCGAGTTATTGTTTGCCGCAGTAGCGAATGGGTCACTGCCCTGTGTCACAGTCGTTGACTGGCCGGACTGGAAGTTCGTGATGCCGGAAATCTCCCATCCGCCAAGCACGACGCCCTCGAAATTATGCTCGTTTTTAAAGAATGGGAGATCGTAAACGTAGCTGAGGACAAAAATTTGAGGAGTGTTAAGCGTCGACGGACCGTAATTAGACTTGAGGTTGTACGTATCTTGCGCTCCCAAATCGCGATCCTGTGGGTTCGTGGTTAACAGCTTCGACCAGGTGTACGCAACTCCCAAGGTCAAGCCCTTGGTAAATCGCCGGTTCAAGGAGACTTGCAGAGAGTTGTAGTTGCTGGTGAATATGGGATTGCGAGCTCGGATCGAACCAAAACCCGGAAACAGCACAAGAGCATTTGCATCCGCGGTAGTGTTCGCTAGACGCGCTGCAACCGTCGGCTGGTTCAGGTCCATGTCCCCGAGCAGGTGCGTTCCCTTAGTACCGACGTAACCGACCTCGAGAACCGTATTGCGCATCAACTCATGCTGGACGGAAAGATTGTAATCCTGATAACTCGGAACCTTGAACGTCGGAGTTCCGGTTACAACAATGTTGACGGGGGTCACGGGCGTTGGCGCTTTCACGCCGGCGTTCACGTTGTCAAATATGTTGAAACTCGCTGTTCCGTTGTTGTTGATCGCCGAGGTCTGAACCAGAGGTGGATCAGAAAAGGCGTTTTGCTCCCAAATGCCGTTGAGCGTGCGGTCGTAGAACAGGCCGTAGCCAGCGCGTATTGCCCACTTGCCATTTCCAAACGGATCGTAAGCAAGACCGAATCGCGGACCGAAGTTCTTGTTCGAATTTGGATTCACCAAGCTGCCAAAGGGAGAGCAGCTCGCGGTGGAACTGATCGCTTGGGCAGCCGTACAGGTTGCGCCCGTCGGGAAAATCAGACCGTTGGCATAGGTGGCGCTATCTGCATTCGGGCTACCCGAAACCATGTTGCCGGTAGCCGGATCAATCGCAGGAGCGCTCCCAGGAACGAACCGTGCGGGATCGAAGTTCAGCAAAGTGTCCTTGCTGTCAGAGGGGGAGGGGAAGTAGCTGTACCTCACGCCCAAGTTTAATGTGAGGCGAGGGGTCACCTTCCAGTCATCCTGAACGTAAGCCTCGAAATTCGTGTAGTGAAGGTAGGGAATTGTGTCCTTGCTTTGCTGTGAATAAGAGTCAGCCTGTCCAAGAAGAAAGTTCGCGAACTCAGGATCTCCACCCTTGGCCGAGTGGTCCGAAAAAGTGAAGGTCGCCGCGCCACCATCGCCATTTTCAGTCTTCGTCATCCACATGACGGTGGCACCGGCGCGAATCGTGTGGTTGCCATACTGGATCGAGATATTGTCGAAAAGGTTGTGATCTTTATTTCTTTCGAAATAGGGTGCACTCTGGTTTCCCAGGCCTACATTATTTGACGACGCAAAGGTGACGCCCGGCGCGCGACCGTACGGGTCCTGATAGGTGGTGAGGCCCGTGAGGGTGCTCGTGAACTTAGGAGAAACCGCGATGGCGTTCACCAGCACGGAATTGATGGCCCCGTAGGCGTCAACGAATTCGACTTCGTTGACTACCTTCGGGGAAAGCGTTGCCGTCGCGTTGACCACGAGATTGCGGCCCGGCGCGTTAAGAGACGTGGGCTCAACTCCCGGGTAGTTCGAAGTTCCCCACAGGCCAAACGGGAAACTATTTGGCACCGAGTCTTGCATATAACGCCCGTACAAGCGGATCTTGTCGCCTACATTTTGGTCAAGCCGGATATTGTCCTCCCGGAAATTGTTCAACTGACTGAAGCTGGTGACCAGTTGTCCGCTGGCGTTTGCCGGATAAGCGCCCATAAAGGCGTTCAGATACGCCTGGGCGTTCTTGCTGAAGCACGCAGGACTGATGGTGGAGGTGCCTCCCGAAGTGGTTACACACCCAGCCGGGGCAATGGGAACCGAGCCCGTGAATGTTCCTTTCAATTCCGCGGCTGTTGGCACCGTGAACGTCTGTGGGTCCGGGGTATTTGCTTTGCGCCACTCTTCCGCCCAGAAGAAGAAGGTTTTGTTTTTGTTGGGATGGTACACCTTAGGAATGAAAAGCGGCCCGCCGATCGTGAAGCCGAAGTCGTTGTAGTGCTCAATGGGCGTCGGAAACGCAGACGGCTTTCCGCCCAAGGCGATGGATGCCCGATTGGTGAACGTGTTCGCGTTGTAATCATTGTTGCGGTTGAATTCGTAGGCGCTGCCATGGAATTGGTTGGTGCCGGATTTCGTCGCGACAACGATCTGCCCGCCACCGCTGCGCCCGAACGACGCATCGTAATTGCTCCGCTCCAGCGTGAACTCCTGGATCGCGTCGATGCTGGGCGTATTCAGCAGAGTTCCATTGGAACCGCTGTCGTTGATATCCGCTCCGTCCACCGTCCAGTTGTTCGCCCCGGTGCGCGCGCCGTTAATCGAGATTTGGGTGTTGCTTTGCAAGCCAAATCCAGGTTTATCGCCAAGTTGGTTCGAGACGCCCGGCTCCAGCAGTACAAGCTGCTCAAAGTTGCGGTTATCCAAGGCTAACTCGCGAACCTGGTCGCCGGTCACTGTTCCAGACTCCTCGGCGGTCGTGGTCTGGATGGGAGTATTTTCGGCGGTCACCTCGATGCTCTCACTGGCCTTTCCGGTTTGCAGTTGCACATCGAGAGTGTGCTTCTCGGCAACGTTCAGGATGACGCCCTTGGCCACAAAGGTTTGGAACCCCTGATTCTTGACCGTGACCGTATACCGGCCCGCAGGAATGTTCGTGATATTGAAATTCCCTGTGTTGCTCGTGGTCACGTTGCGAACGTCGACGCCAGTTTCTTCGCTGTGAACAACGACGATCGCGCCGGGCACGACGGCGCCGGTGGCATCCGAAACCGTGCCGGTGAGAGTTGCTGCCAGCTCTTGAGCCACAACAGCCGCTGACAAGCTGAGGACGATCAGGGACAGTACGACGAAAAAACAAGATATGGCCCGCACAGCACAAGGCAGACCTTCAACATTCGCTGATTGCTTCATCACACAGCCTCCTAAGGATGCGTCCTGGGTTAGCCAAGAGGTAGCGGTACAAACGCTCTACTACAATTCGACTATGCTATATAGCATCCGGATGATCATGGTCAAGAAGAAAATGTACGATTCCTGGAATTGCCCATGAGACGCGCCCTCGCGGGTGATCTCTACCACCTGGGGGCTTGCGCGGTGAAACGTTATTTGCGATGGATACAATCGAATTATTGGGGGCTATGGAAATCCGGCGACTACGGGGTCTTAACTCGCTCGGGCTGAGCTCCCTGGTTCAGATTCAGTAACCGGTTGACATTTTTGGCTTTTACAGGCAGCGTTGAATTAAGCTATATAGCATAAGGAAAGGCGTGTATAGTCCATCCCATGTCCAGAACTTCGCGCAACGGGACGCCGGCTTACAAGAAAATCCAGATCGCGATCCGCAATCGGATCGATTCTTCGGAACTGAAGCCAGGGGACGTCGTCGCTTCGGAGCGCGAACTGGCACGAACCCACAGGGTGAGCCTGATGACTGCGCGCCACGCCCTCGCGGGTCTGGAGCACGAAGGTATAGTCGAACGCCGGCGGGGAGCGGGAACGTTTGTCGCCGCACCGAAGATCCATTTCAACAAGCTCATGAGTTACACCGAGCAGATGTCGAGCCGCGGATTGAGTCCGCGTTCGCGAGTGCTGGTCTCTAAGGTCATCGAACACGAGGCCGAGGTGGCGGCTCGACTGGGGTTGCCCGCGACGAGCGCGCTGGTGAAGATCGAACGCTTGCGGGAGACTGGGGACGACCCGTTTGCCCTGGAGACTTGCTACCTTCCGGCAAAAGAATTCGCCGAGTTGGTGAGGGCCCCGTTGGCCAGGGTTTCTCTGTTTGCCACGCTGGAGGCCGACTACGGAGTAGAACTGGCCTATGCGGACGAGGAGGTCGACGCCACTGCGGCGGAGGCAAACATCGCCGAATTGCTGGGAGTGCCGAGCGGAGCCTCAGTACTGCGCATTCGGCAGGTGATCTACTCGTCCACGGGTAAGGCTACGATCTACGTAGTAGGTTTCTACCGCTCGGAGCGCCACACCTTGTTTATCCGCCGATTCCGCTGAGACGCTGTCCGCCGGGCTTCAGGGCAAGATGTGCTGGGAGCACAGTTGGGTGCTTGCTCTTTCACTGCTATATAGTGAAAGTGAACATTTCCGCTTGGCCTTTACCTTCGTGTGCGGTTCGGTGTGCGGTTGCCAAATTCAGCTATATAGTACTATACTCCGCGCGTTCGTACTTTCAGCAGCCTTGGAGGCCTCGCCATGCCAAAGAGTTTTTCACCTCGCTCCTGCCCAATCATCCTGCTTACCTTGTTGACAGTCCTCGCGTCGGTGATTCCATCATTCGCGCAAGACAAGATTCTTGGAGGATATTTCGAAGAGTGGAGCGTTTATTACGCCGGCTACAACATTGCCAACCTGCAGCAGAATGGGGTTGCCGATAAGTTGACTCATCTCCTCTATGCCTTCGCCAACGTAACCACGACTCCCGCGCCCGCATGTTCTATTGCTGACAGCTACGCCGACTATCAGAAGGCAGTTCCCCAGGTGCCCGGTGCCACCCCAGCGGTTGCTCCGTTGCAAGGCAACTTTGGCGCGCTCGTGCAACTCAAGCAACTCCATCCCAAGCTTAGGGTCCTGATCTCGCTGGGAGGCGCGTCCGCCGCAAACACCGCGGCTTTCGTGACTGCCGCGAGCACTGCGGCAGGCCGCCAGGCACTCGCGTCTTCCTGCATCGACCTTTTTGTGAACGGCAATATCGCTGCGGGCATCTCCGCTCCCGGTTTGTTTGATGGCTTCAACATTGATTGGGAGTTCCCGACCGCGACCGACACCCAGAACTTCACTGCTTTGTTGACGGAGTTCCGCAGTCAACTGAACGCCTTGGGGAAAACAACAGGCAAGAAATATGTGATGTCATTCGACGGCCCGGCAGGCTCGCAGAACTACGTGAACATCGATCTGCGAAATGCTGCTAAGCAGGTCGATTTCATCACCATCGACGGTTATAACTACGCCGGCTCCTGGGATACGCAAACCAACGACGCTTCCCCACTCTTCGATTCCAAGCGAGATCCCCTCTTCGGGCAGGGCCTCGATATCGATTCAACCGTAAACGCCTACCTCGAAGCGGGTGTGCCGCCACATAAGTACACCATGGGATTGCCGTTGTATGGCGCCGGCTGGACTGGCGTTCCCAACGTTAACCATGGCCTGTACCAGAGCTCAACTGGTCCCTCTCCGGTTCCTTTGGCCAACGGCACAGCTTTGTGTACGGACCTCTTAGGCAACACTCCAGGGTGCGACCCGCTGCTGACCCCGGGGCTGGCGACTTACTCGACTCTGTCGACTCTCACTTCCAATGGATACAGCAATTACTTCGATCGCAGAAGGATTGCGGTATCGCTCTATGATCCAACCGGCGGCACTTTCTACACCTACGATGATCCCACGACGGCGTTTCTGAAAATGCTTTACGTTGATTTCAAGGTTCCAGGAGGTCTGGGCGGAGCCTACGTTTGGGCCCTCAAAGACGATGATGCCAATGGAACCATGGTGAAAACCATGGCCGCGGGGTTGGGTCAATCAGAGGAGTGAGGCCCGAGGTTTCGAATAAACTGCGGCAGGCCGAATGGAAGTTCGGCCTGCCGTTTTGGTTTTTAGCAGAGAGCAGACAAAATTGAAGGCAGGCTGACTTTTTAGCCAGCCTGCCTTTTTTCTCGTCGTTATTGGCGCCAGGTCTCTACGGATTGAGGTCTGTAGCCAAGGCTTTGGTCAGGTCTCCATTCGGGTCGTCGTCCTTGACCGCCCAAACGTAAGCCCCTCCCAAGCCGAATGATTTGATGTAGTTCACCTTGCATTGCACCGACTGAGCGTTGTCATAGCTATATGCGGTGTTGGTTGTCGAGTTGAACATACGGGCTGCGCAGCGGGTGGCGTCGTAGCTGGAGGTGAACCCGTTGTTCAGCAGGTTTACGATGGACCGGTAGGTTGCCATGCCGTCGGTCAAGAGGAAGTCGCAACCCGCCGCTGGACCTCCCTGGTTCTGACCTGTCGGGCAATTCCCCACTCCGTTGATGTTGGGAACGGGAGCCGTTCCATTCGGAGTCTGAGCTCCGGTCGGATCCGTAGTCCCGGTTGCGTTCTGGTACATGCCGCTGTTGGCCGAGGTCAGACCTCCCGTCCAACCCACACCATAGAGCGGGAAGCCCATGGTGTACTTGGCCGGTGTTGCGCCGTGCGCCAGATAGTACTGTACCGTCGCATCGATGGTGAGACCCTTTCCGTACTGCGGATTGGAGGTCTCGTCGTACAGCGGAGACGCGTCGTTGGTGGCGTTCGACCAGTCTCCGGCATAGTTGTACCCGTCGACATTAATGTAGTCCAACACCCCATTCAGACCCGCGATGTCGATGGTGTCAAAACCGCCGTCGTTGCCCGAGAACTGGGCCGCGCCCGGGGTCGCTGGACCGGCCGCCAAATCGGCCAACACATAATACGTCTTGCCTGTGGTTGCCGACAGTGTGTTCAGTTCGTTGCGGAACTCGGTCATCAACGCGGTGAAGTTGGCCTTCTCGTTCGCGTTCGGGAACTCCCAGTCCATGTCGAAACCATCGAAGAGAGTTCCGGTGGAGACACCCGAGGCGATGTTGCCCTGGATGAACATGTTGACGCACGAACTGACAAACGCCTGGCGCTGAGCAGCCGTGCTGGATGCGGTGTCGAAGAGTTGGTTGTAGGTGGGGGGATTCCATCCGCCGATAGAGATCAACACTTTCAGGTTGGGATGGAGCTGCTTGAGTTGCACGAGCGCACCAAAGTTCCCCTGCAGCGGGGCCGTGGCCGGACTAGCGCCAGGCACCTGCGGGACGTTCTTCTGGTAGTCGGCATAGGAGTCTGCGAGCGCGCAATTCACGTTGCTGCCGTTCGCGGCGGGCTTGGCAAAGGCATAAATGAGGTGCGTCAGGACGCCGGCTACGCCATTGTTCTGCAGGTCGGCAACGTTCGCGTTGGCGTAGTAAGTGCCCCACTCTTCATACCATCCGGCCATCATCAGAGTAGTGGGGGCGGATGTCTTCACGGTGACCGTCGTCGCGGGCGATGAACCGGCATAGTCGGTTGCTGTCAGCGAGAACGTGTAACTGGTGGAAGGCGTCAGTCCGCCCTCGGTATCGGATGTGGCATTGGTGGTTAGAGTTGAAGGTCCGCCCGTGATCGAATAGCTGATACTGCACCCGGTGGGAGGACTGACCGCGTTCCAACTCAGGTTCGTAGTGGAATCGGTCGTGCCAGAAGCGGTGAACCCAGTTGGCGCGCTCGGCTTGGTCGTGCACGAGCTAGCCGAAGTCGTCACGTTGACTGCCGAACTCGCGGCCGAAGTGCCGGCTGCATCCGTCGCCTCTACCGTGAAGCTGTAGGCGGTCGAAGGCGTGAGACCAGTTACGGCATCGGTCGTTGTGGTTGGGCTTGCGATCACAGTTCCACTCTGCAGTACCTTGTAGCTCACACTGCATCCCGCAGGTGGATTGACCGCGGTCCAACTCAGGTTTGTGCTGGAGCTGGTGGTGCCGGAGGCCGCCAATCCAGTCGGAACCGCTGGCGCGGACGAGCAAGTTGAACAGGCGCCAGTCGCGGTCCAGGGTTGGCCGCTGCCGGCCCCGCCGTTGTTGGTCGCCGGATTTTGGTTCTGCGTCCAGAAGTTGGCGACGTAGTTTTCTCCGCCTACGCTCGCCGTCATGCCTGCTGTGTAGATGGCAGTGGCACTCCAAGCCGTGGCGCATGTGCCGCCGCCGTTTGCCAGCGTCGTCACATTCAGCGGAGAACTTGCGGTCGAGCTACCGGCCGCGTCCGTTGCTTCAACCGTAAAGCTATAAGAGGTCGAAGCTGTTAGACCGCTCACGGCGAATGATGTGCCGGTTGGGGTTCCAATCGAAGTTCCGTTTTGCAATACGGTATAGCTGCTAATTGTGCAGTTTGCGGGAGGAGTGACTGCTGTCCAATTCAGGTTCGTCCCAGAGCTGGTTGTGCTCGACGCCGCTAATCCGGTGGGTGTACTCGGCTTGGTGGTGCAATTGTTCGCCAGCGTCGTCACATTCACCGCTGAACTTGGGCCTGATGTGCCGTTACCATCCGTCGCCTCAACCGTAAAGCTGTAAGCGGTCGAAGCTGCCAGTCCGGCCACCGCAAACGATGTACCGGTCGCGGTTCCAATCGAAGTCCCGTTCCGCAATACGGTGTAGCTGCTGATTGTGCAGTTCGCGGGAGGAGTGACTGCTGTCCAACTCAGGTTCGTGCCGGAGCTGGTTGTGCCAGAGGCAACCAATCCAGTTGGCGCGCTGGAGGTGGTCGTACAACTGCTACCGCTGCCGCCGGTTCCGCTGAGGGAAGCGGTTTGCGGGCTGTTCGAAGCGCTGTCAGTGACTGTCAGGGTGCCGCCGGCTGCGCCTGCCGTCGTTGGGGCGAAATACACGTAGATTGGACACGACCCATTGGCGGCCACCGACGATCCGCAATTGCTGGATACGACGAATGGGCCGCTGACGGTGACGTTGCTGATGCTCGTGGCAGAGCTGCCACTGTTGGACAGAGTGAAGGTAAACCACGCGGTGCCTGTGCCGACCGGGGTACTCCCAAAGTTGTGGCTCGACGGGCTGAGAGTGACGGTCTGGGCCAAGAGCGTCAATGGCGCCAGCAACGAGACCGCAACCAGAGTAAGTATGCGCTTACAAACTAAACTCATGGGGATGCTCCTTTGTCCTTAAATTCGGGGACGCCTGCCATGGCGGACCCCGCGGTTGGGTGATTGAGGGGGACGGGGTAGCCTGGCGGCTGCCCCGTCGGGCTGTGGGTGAGAATTCTTATATATAGCACTTATGGAGACTTACGAGCCGCGGTTCGATGGATCGCGATAATCTCCAGGCCCAAAACTGATAAAATCTAAACTGCTCTATAGCATATGCGGGCAGTAGCGTACTTCCCCTTCCACAGCCGAGTCAAGGGAAAAGTTGTTTCTTGTTGCGCGATCCGAACTTGCGAATTCGTCCGCGGCCCGCTAACCACTAGAAAGCGTGGGGCGCGCAACGTCGGGAGAGGGTGGTTTCAACGTGTGGAAAAATGGTAATTCCCGCGCGATCTTGTTACGAAAAACGAACTTGATGGAAGCAGGTCTGGGCTGAGGCTGCCCAGAGTCGCTGGTCAACTAGGAAGCAGATTGATTTTTTCAATCGGCCTGCCTTGGTGTTCACTCCGTGCGTTAGGTCTCGATTCACTTGAGGCCGGCTGCAATCGCTTTGGTAAGGGATGCTTTGGCGTCGTCGTCATTCAGCGCCCATACGTAGGCGCCACCAAGCCTGTTCTTCTTGATGTAGGCTGTCTTCGCTGCAACCGCGGCTCGATTATCGTAGGTATAGAAAGTTCCGGTGGACGGATTGTAGAGCGTCGCCCCGACTCGAACCGGATCGTACCAGGCAGTGTACCCGTGCATGTTCGTCAGGTTCTCAATGGTGGAATAGGTGGCGAATCCCGCAGTCAACACCGTGTCACAACCGGGCGAAGCGGTGGCCTTGTCCGGGTTCGGGCACGGCGCCGATCCATCAGCCAAGAATACTGGAGAAGCGCCGGTTGCATTCTGGTACAACCCATGGTTCGCGTTGGGGACGCCCGTCCAGCCCACCGCATACAAGGGCAAACCCATGGTGTACTTGGCCGCCGGTACGCCAGCCTGAAGATAGGCTCTTACGGTCGCGTCGATGTAACGGGCGTCAGCATACACAGGGTCCTCGGCAGTGTCATAGAGCGAAGACGACTCATTGGTCTGCTTGTCCCACGTTCCGGCGTAGTCGTAACCGTCGATGGTGAGGAAATCGACTTGCGCAGCCGCGGCTTTAAGATCGATGTTCACATATTTCTTTGGATTTGCCGGCGAATCGAACGTCAAGACATATTTCTTGCCGGTCGCTTTGGCTAAAACGTTGAGTTGCTTGCGGAACTCCTTTAGAAGCGCGGTGAAGTTCTGCTTGTCTGCCGCGCCGGGAAACTCCCAGTCGATATTGAAGCCGTCAAATAAGCCCGGAGCTGTAACGCCGGCGGCGATGTTGCCCTTAACAAACAGATCGATGCACGACGAGGCGAGGGCGGCGCGGCCGGCCGCGGTCGCGGCCGCGGTCACGAAGCCGGTAACGTCGCCCGCTTGTCCCCCCAAAGAGATCAGCACTTTTAAATTGGGATGAAGTCCCTTGAGTTGTTGGATCGCGCCAAAATTTCCATAGAGTGGCGCGGTGTAGGGCTTGCCGCTCACACTGGGCAGGCTTGAGTTCTGGTAAGCCGCCACGGGATCGGCAATGGCGCACGCCGGCGGAGAGGTCGGGGTTACGTTGCCGAAGGCGTAGATCAAGTGTGTCAGTTCATCGGCCACGCCATTTTTCTGCAAATCCGCAATGTTGTAACCGGCGTAATTGATACCCCATTCTTCGAAGTAGCCACCGAAAATCTTGCCATGTTGGCGCGCCTGCGCAGACGGCGGAGGGACGCATGCGACGGAGACCAACAAACTCGTGAAAACTGCTCGGAGCAGGCGCCGCAGGAAATGTCTAGACATAGCTAACAACTTCCCCGTGATTCGTAAAGGCAGCGAACTACAGAACTATACAGCAGAGCCCGTTCGCTCCCCACATCAGAAGCCTCCGGTTCCAATGGTGTCGCCGCAAGTTTTCACTTCGAGGCCCTCCGCTGCGAACGCCCGCTATAAATAGACTCGGATGAACGGCCGAACTCGGGACGACAATGCGGATATATGGTGGACATCCTAAGGGAGGTTCTTGCGCATCGACTCCATCGTCCGATCTCTGCCGCAAGCGTGAGTCGTGTCTACTTTTGGTGTCTGACATCCGGGAGAACCAAGTCTCGATTGCGATATGCACTATCCGGTGCGCAGGAGAACCCATGCAAAGACCTGCTGCTGTAATACTCCTACTCTGGGCCACGCCTCTCTTCGCATTACAGCCTGACGCAAAAACGCTGCTGCGCGATGCTGCCGCTCGCTATCGGAACACCAAGTCATTTCGCATCGAGTTCGAGACGAAGATTACTTCCTCCACTCCGTTTTCAGCTGGATGGTCGAAGCAGGTGTACTTGGTCGCTGCCGCGGATCAAAAATATCATTGGGAATCCGAAGGAACTGGCGCGCGACGTGTGCGCATCAGCGACGGCCAGAGCGACTGGTTCTACATACCCGGCATGCATGAGTACAGCGTCCAGTCCGCCGATTCGACCAAACCACGATTGGCGATTCGCGGCACAGCGGGAGGCACGACTGAGTCGTGGATCAAATCGGCGATTCACAGCCTCTTATCCATAGACGACGACGCTGACGCTTCTGTGTTGCAGCATCACGCGGTGCTGAAGATCGGCAAGGCAAAGTTTTCCTGCTATGTTGTCCATACGGTGCACTCGCAATCTTTTCGGCAAGGAACGAACTCAACCCGGGATCACACGTACTGGATTGAAGAGGCAACTGGGCTGGTGCGCAAGGCGGTCATCTCTACCAGTGGGCCGCTATCGGCGGATGACGACGAGAACGATAAAACGCGAATCGTCGAGACCATCTATACAAGACTGGAGCTGGACACGGCTCCCGATTCATCGTTGTTCGCGTTCAAGCCGCCGGCGGACGCGTACCTGATCGATGATGCCCGTCAGCCAATATCGCCACCCTTAAGCATAGGAACCGCTGCGCCTGACCTCAAACTCAGCGATAAGAATGGAACATTCGATCTCGCTGAGTTTAGAGGGAAGGTTGTTCTTGTCGACTTTTGGGCTACTTGGTGCGGCGCCTGTTTAGAAGAGATGAGGGCTATGGCGCAATTGCCCCAATCGTATTCGGACAATGGTCTCGTGATCGTGAGTGTGGATGAGGATGAAATACCCAGATTGGGCGACGGCTATTTTTCATCGAAGAAATTCAATTGGAGGAATTTGCACGACACCGGTGAGACTCACCGAAGGACTTGGGGTGTGACTGCCTTTCCCTTGCTGGTCCTCGTTGATCGCGATGGCAAGGTATTATGGACCGATACCGGGGCCGGTACGAATTTCTTTGGGACCTTACGTTCGCAACTAGACAGACCCGAATTGCGGCTCAAACCATGAGCCCGAGATTGCGCCCCGATTTCGTGTTCGATTTCAGCATTTCTGCTGCCTTGTATAATCGGCCTTCCTATGCGAGCTTCGCTTCTCTCCTGGGGCTTCACGCTGTCGATAGCAGTGCAGTTATCCACAATGTTGTTGGCGCAAGTCGCTTTAACGAAATCGACGTCGAAGGAGACACCGCAGAAGCCATCCGCGTCTGCCGCAACACCCGTCCCCCAGTTCGAAGACATCGCTCGGAAGGCTGGACTCACAGTCTCGCATATCGCTTCTCCGGACAAGAAATACATTGTTGAATCCATGAGCGGCGGGGTTGGCTTGATCGACTGCGATAACGACGGCAAACTCGACGTTATCGTCATTAACGGTTCCACTGTGCAACGATACCGCCAGGGTGGAGACCTGATGATTACGCTGTACCATCAGGACGCAGATAGCACAATTCACGACATCAAGTTCACTGACATCACAAAATCCGCCGGCCTTACGCGCAAGGGCTGGGGGATAGGCGTGGCTGTCGCCGACTATGACAACGACGGCCGGCAGGATATTTACGTTACCGGCTACGGGGGCAACGCCCTCTATCGCAATCTGGGGAGTTGCAAATTCGAAGATGTAACCGACAAGGCCGGTGTGGGCGCGGGAGGATTTAGCTCAGGGGCGGCCTGGGCCGATTACGACCGCGACGGCCGGGTCGATCTTTTCGTCTCGCGCTACGTCCATGTAGATATCGACAACCTGCCGCAGTTTGGTAATGACCCGCGATTTTGTCGTTTCAAAGGAGTGCTGGTGCAGTGCGGTCCTTGGGGACTGCCCGGCGAATCGGATCTGCTGTTCCACAACAAAGGTGATGGTACCTTTGAAGAAGTTTCGAAGAAGGCTGGCGTCGACGATCCTCATCACTATTACGGCCTGGGGGCAACCTGGGGCGATTACGACAACGACGGCTGGCCTGATCTCTATGTGGCGAACGATGCCGGCCCGAATTTTCTTTACCACAACAAGCATGACGGAACTTTTGAAGATGTCGGCCTACTTGCCGGCGTCGCACTGAGTGGCGACGGCATGGAACAAGGCTCCATGGGCGTGGACTGGGGCGATTATCTTCATGAAGGCCGCTTGTCGATGATCGTCACGAACTTTGTCGAGCAAGGCTCGACTCTCTACCGCAATCTCGACAAACAAAATTTCGCCGACGTCAGTGTGCGCGCCAGGTTGAATAAGCCCACTTATCCCTACGTGAGTTGGGGCACTGCTTTCTTTGATATGGATAACGACGGCTGGCTCGACCTATTCATCGCCAATGGCCATGTATACCCCCAAGTGGACACCATTCCAGGAGGTACGCCGTATCGCGAGCCCATGCTTCTTTTCCGCAACCATCACGACGGCACCTTTGAGGATGTTTCGCAAGCATTGGCAGCTATGCCCCCGCAATCGCGGCGGGGCGCGGCTTTTGGCGATATCAATAATGACGGAAATGTCGACATCGTGGTACTGAATGTTGGTGAGCCACCATCGCTCTTGCTGAACCATAACGAAAGCACTCATCACCGTGTGCTGTTCAAACTGGTGGGAACGAAAAGCAACAAAGCCGCGATTGGAGCGCGCATCAGCGTGAAGGCTGGCCCGCTGGTGCAGTTCAGCGAAGTGCGCGGCGGCTCCAGCTATCTTTCACAAAACGATCTGCGGCTGCATTTTGGGTTGGGTGGGAACGGCAAGATGAATGAAGTGAGCATCCGCTGGCCCAACGGAGAAACCGAAACCCTCCGCGATGTTCCAGCGGATTTCATCTACACGCTCGTCGAGGGAGGCGGGATTCACGAGAAAGTGGCCCTTCCGCCTTTGCCCGAGCCGTGAAGTTGGCAGAGGCGCTGCACTTGGACCGCCTTTCGGGTCTTCGCTGATACTGTTAGCTTTCCGGTACGAGATTGGCCCGCTAAGCGACCCACTATGCCCCTGGAGAGTCAATTTCCACATCCACGGCACGACAGCTCGACGAAGGCAGCCTGTCGTTAGTTCTTGAACGTCCCGGCGAGCCGAAGACCACACTCTATGACGTGCAATGCGAGGACAGGCGGTCGATTCTTCGCGTGCAGGCGGAAAAACCTGGCAGCAGCGCGAAATATTACCTGTTCGTGCGCTCCGGTCCGAACCAGGGCGTGCCCAACTTGAAGCACCGATGGTCAGGACTGGATCGATTCCTGGGTAAGCACGAAAAAAGGCACGTTTGATTTCAGGAAAGTGACGACATCGGAGTGGAATGCCATCGATGGTGGTCTGGAAAAGATTCGTCACACTTCTCGTGCACAGATGACTTCATTCTCTCGCTCAACAACTCCATCGATAAGGTGCGGGCGATTCTTTCTCCGGCATTGCGGAGGGTTAGTGGAACTTTCTGGAGTCACTTGTGTCCCGGCACCGGGACGAAATCAGCACCGCTTTGCCAAACTGTTGCTCCACATCCACCCAGGTTCGATTCATGAGCAATCTCCTCCGCGCTGAGGCCACTGTTCTATATGATCGGGTGGGCGTCCAGCAATACATCTTGCAGCCGCTCGGATTGACAAGCACTTTTTATTCTCTTCCACCAGCCGGTCAGGCTGCGACCGGATATACCAACAACGGGGCAGGTCTGGTTCCCGCAATTCTTTGGGATCGTTCAGCCGCAATTGCCGCTGGAGCGTTAAGTTCGAACGTCTACAATCTGGTAGCGTGGGACAATGCCCTAACTCACGGGAAAGTCGTCTCTGCTGCTTCTTTCAAAGCAATGACGACATCTACCGGCTTTCAATCCAGGAGGCGGTTCGTATGGTTTTGGACTCGCCCTCTGGACTTTCGGCAATCGAGCAATAATCTGGCATAGCGGTCAAATTGGCGGATACACGGCGGAGACCGCTGTGTTCCTCGATAGTGGCTTCGCTGTGGTGGTGCTCACTAACAACCAGGATGCCAACCCTGACTCGGTTGTTCTTGGGATTATGAATGCAGTGTGCAACTCATCGCACTTTGCCGGAAATTGTCAAAGCAATCTGATTTGGCATGTTGCTAAACGCCATTCCATGTTGGTCGCGCGAATCGCGAGTAGGTCGTCCGCTACACTTCCATGTAATCGGTCATTGCGTCCTCAGCGGTGCATGGTTCAGAATGCACGCCGAGCCTCAACAGGACGGAACTCCCCTTCTGGACTGCAACCAAAGGCTGCCGGATTGCCCAATGGAGCTTCGAGCATCCGCTCAGGAGAAGATGGTGAATGCCGCCGAACCACTGGGGGTAAGTGCCCCAGTTGCTGCCACTGAAGCACAAGGTCCGCTGAAAGGATCGAGAAGGCAAGGCAGGCCCAGACGATGGTCTCGTTTGCCTGCGTGTCGAGAGTCTCCAATCCGGTCACGCCACCGATCACTCGCACCTCCAGAAAAACTATGGCGACCGCAAAGCTGCGAGTCATCCATTGCCGGTGCTCCTGAACCTTCCGCTTAAGAATGAAGACCATCGCAATCGCGGTAGTAATCATCCACAACCCGGCGTCCACCGCGGCGGCAACACTGAAAGATCGGGGATCGCCCATGCGCTCCTGGAAGTACTGGATATAGAAGCCGAGGGGCGCGGCCACGAATACCCCGGCGACATAGATTCGGCCGACTATACGATGGAACTGCCTGAAATGATCGCGAAGTCGGTCGGAGAACTGCATCGGGCCCAGCAGCAAAGCGCACGCGCCGACGATTCCATGTGGCAACAGCCACCACTTAAAGGGTTCGTAGTGCTGCCACATCGGGTCCTTCGGATGCACCAGAAAACTCTCATCGTGAGGAATAACGTAAGCCAACATCAGGCCTATGGCAGCAAAGAGCAGATATTTTGGACGTAACCACGAGCTCTGCGGGAGCGCTGTCGGTATTGTTGACATGGAAGAGCCTCCGGGACGGCGATTCTTGATTTCGTGCCCCAATGATCGATGGTTTCTAAAGCGCTTATAGAAAGGAAACCGCCGCCCGTTGCCCCGGTGGTCTCCACTCAACCGTTACTACCTTCTTGTCCTATGCGGCGCCTCTGAAACGTGGTCCGCGCCAGCGGCTTGGTCATCACCACAATCGTTGTGTAGCGGGCTAGGCGCAGGCGGGCCGGCGATGCATGGAATCGCGCTTAGATATTCGTAGATGGCCCGGATGTCATGGTCCGTCATGTCCTGAAAGTTCGGCCAAGGCATGATTTGGAGGAGATTTCCGTCGACCGGAGGTGGAATGCAGTTTGGCGGGGTGGGAACCGGGGAAGGTGTTATACAGCTCGGATGGAGGTGGTCCAGGTCAACGCCGGTCCGAAAGATTTGCTTGAATTGCTCGAACGTGTGGCCCCCCTCAGGCATCCCCGTTTTGTCTGGAGTCAAGTTGCGGGAGACGATGTCTGGACCCAAATAATTTCCATAACCTGCTGCATAGAAGCCAGGGGGGAGCGCTGGACCGAAGTCTGTGCCTCCCGCCAGGTAAGTGGTCGGGTCGGTTTTCTTCGCCTGTCCAAAGTATGGGTTGAAACCCCCAGCGAAATTGAAGTTGGGAGGGCCACCGGCTGAGTGACAGAAGTTGCAATCGGAGACAGCATTCACCCAATAACTGCCCAGCCCGACTAGGTCAGGGTCTTTCCCATCCGGATTCAAAGGGACGGGCGCGATTTTGAAGCCCAGCTTGATGCGTGACGCCTCCGTGTCGTGGTGGTTATCCTGCGCTTGCACGCTCGCCGGAGTGCTTAGCCGTCCGCTTAGCGCAATCAAACCCAGCGTCAAGACGGCTGCCGATGCCAGTTTGAGAAGTTTCTGCGTCTTCATTTGTGGTTCTCCTTTGCGGGGTTTGTCCAGGATCATCGCGTTTGCATCCCGGCATCGCTTCCCGGCGCATACCCATGCAGTTCAAAAGCAAGGTCGTTTTAGAAATCAGCCCGTGAAGAATCTGGGCCGGTATCGTGCTCGGGTTGTCTTCACACTGGGGCGCATCATGGTTCAGTTTGAGCAGGCAGGCAATGGAGAGGGTCTGGAGAATCGTGTATTCACCTGCATTGTTCTGTACTCCGAACTTGCTGAACAGTCTGGTCTTATTGATTGTCCGAGAAGGGATAGAATTACAGCCGCATGGGTGGAGAACCCGATCGTGGCTGAAGACCTGGTCAGATTTGATGAGTTCGAACTCGACCCTCGCGTGTACCAGTTGCGACGTTCCGGCCGCACGCTGAAGCTGGAACGAATCCCCATGGAAGTCCTGTTCCTGCTTATGGAGCGGCGGGGCCAGGTGGTGACGCGGGAAGAGATCATTGAAAAGCTTTGGGGTAAGGACGTCTTCCTTGATACCGATAACGCAATCAACACTGCGATCCGGAAAATCCGCCAAGTCCTCAAGGATGATCCCGAACAACCGCGCTTTATCCAGACCGTCACCGGGAGAGGTTACCGATTTATAGGCCAGACATCCGAGGTTGTTGTCCCACCGGCTCAAGCGCCAGCTCAGCTGCAACCGGCTTCGAGTTCGCGTGCAACGACCGGAGCCCCAACCGGTATTGGAAAGCGCTGGAAGGTCATTGTTGCCGCTATCGTGGCGGTGTTGGCGTTGTCAGTCGGTGGTTACTTCTATCTCCACCGCACACCGAAACTCACCGACAAAGACACGATTGTCGTTGCCGACTTCAATAACACAACGGGCGATTCCGTATTTGACGGAACGCTGAGGCAAGGCTTGGCGGTGCAACTTGAGCAGTCGCCTTTCCTCAGCCTCATCTCAGAGGAGGGCACCCAGCAGGTACTGAGGCTGATGGGCAAGCCGGCGGATACCCGACTTACTCCAGAGATCGCCCGGGAAATCTGTGTGCGAACTGCAAGTGCGGCCGTTCTCGACGGGTCGATTGCAAGCCTCGGCAGCCAGTATGTGTTGGGATTACGCGCAGAAGACTGTCGCACGGGAGATGTTCTTGCTGAGGAACAGGTGCAAGCGGCGAGAAAAGAGGACGTTCTGAATGCGCTTGGCCAAATTGCCAGCAAATTCAGAACCCGAGTCGGTGAATCACTAATCACGGTCAAGAAACACGACACACCACTCGCCGAGGCCACGACGCCTTCACTCGAAGCCTTGAAGGCGTACAGCGCGGGTTGGAAGGCTTCCTTCTCCACTGGTTCAGCGGCGGCTATTCCCTTTCTCAAACGCGCCATCGAGATTGACCCTAACTTCGCCAGCGCTTACGCGGCGCTCGGCCGCATGTATGGCGACATCGGGGAATCGGTCCTTTCCGCGATGAATACCAGCAAAGCCTACGAACTTCGGGACCGCGCCAGTGACCAGGAGAAGTTTTTTATCACCCTTTCCTACGATTTGCAGGTCACGGGCAACTTGGAAAAAGGACAACAAACCTGCGCCTTGTGGGTGCAAGCCTATCCTCGCGCTTGGGAGCCTCACGGGCTGTTGTCGGGAGATATTTACGTGGCCAGGGGCAAACGTGAAGAGTCCGTCGAGGAAGGTAAAATAGCTCTCGGCATCGACCCGGACTTCTCCATCGGATACGCCAATCTCGCCGCGAGCTACATGGCGCTTGAACACATGGACGAAGCGGAAAACACGCTACGACGAGCCTCCGAGCGCAAACTTGAAATCCCGGATTTCTTCGTTCTGCGATATGTGATTGCCTTTCTGAAAGGCGACAAGGTGGGGATGGAGGATGAAGTTGCGCTGGCTCGGGAACAGCGTGGAACGGACGACTGGATGTCCAACTCTGAAGGGTTCGTATTGGCGTATTCCGGTCACTTGGAAGCCGCAAGAAAAATGTCGCGATTGGCAGCGGATTTGGCTCGCCAAACCGAGCGGCGGGATACGGAGGCCCTTTACGAAGCGGATGCGGCGGTGCGGGAAGCCCTGTTCGAAAATGTGTCCGCCGCAAGGCAGAGAGCTGTGCACGCACTTGAGCTTTCCGTGAGTAGGGATGTGGCATATGGGGTTGGCGTTGCGCTTGCTCTCTCGGGAGATTCTTCTCGATCTCAAGGAGTGACGGAGGACCTCTCAAGGCGTCTCCCGGAGGATACAAGGGTCCAATTCACATACGCGCCGACACTCCGCGCATTACTGGCGTTGAGGCACGGCCAGCCGTCAAAGGCTGTCGAACTGCTTCAAACCACGATCCCTTATGAACTCGGGAGTCCAACCACAGGCGGTTCTGAATTCCTTTTGGGCGCCGGTAGTCTCTACACGGTCTATGTCCGTGGCCTTGCCTATCTGGCCGCACATCAAGGTGCCGAAGCCGCCGGGGAATTCCAGAAAATTCTCGATCACCGCGGGATCGTGATCAGCGATCCCATCGGCGCATTGGCGCACCTGCAATTGGGCAGGGCTTACGCACTGTCGGGTGATAACAGCAAAGCGAAATCCGCCTATCAGGATTTCCTTACGCTCTGGAAAGATGCGGACCCGGACATCCCCATTCTGAGGCAGGCCCAAGCCGAACACGCGAATCTCACTAAGGCACTGCCTCGCTCCTAGAGCCAAGCTCGCCGAGAAACGAAGCAAACTCTAGCCCTTTGGCCACATTGTGGAGGTTGGGCGTTTACACGCACACTCAAGATTGTGATAGGTGATTCGACTGTCTCACTGTTGGAATCCCAGGCCCTGTTACGAATTGCGAACAATTCAAGTACCAACAGCATCCGACCACCGGTGAAAAGCCGGTTAAAGCCAGTCCGTTGACAGTTCGGTTCAGCAACAGATAGTCTCGGTTAAACTGTCGCCAAGCTCACTTGTGAGGGGGAATCTGGTGCGAGCGCGGAAGCTAGCATGTATTGGATGTTGCCTTGGTCTCGGGATGGCGTAACCTGTTCAGACGAGTACCTTGAATTTTGGCCCCCCGCTTCGCGCGAGTCGTCGGGGGTACGGGCGTGAGCCTTCTCTCATGGTTCAGCCCTTCGCCCGGCGCTCCGTTGCGCCGGAACCAGCGTCCTCTGCTTTTGCGGTACGCCTTTGCGGTTTTGTCAGTTGCGCTGAGCGCCTTGGTGGGTCTGTGGTTGCGCCCCTTTACATATCATTGGCCGTACCTGTCTTTCTACGGAGCAGTCCTGATTTCGCTGTTCTATGGTGGTTTTGGACCCGGTATCGTTTCCTCAATCCTTTCAGCGCTGCTGACCAATCTCCTCTTCTTACCTCCTTACAGCCATTTTTCCCTTGATTTTCCCAATATCGCAGGTGGCAGTTACTTCTGTCTTTCCTTTGGATTTATTTGTTGGCTTATCGATACCAGGTGGGAACGTTCCGAACGCCAGATAGAAACTACAGAGGACGAGCTGCGAGAGAGTGAAGAACGGTTTCAGCTTTTCGTCGAGCACGCACCGGCGGCGCTGGCAATGTTTGACCGAGAAATGCACTACCTTCACGTCAGCCGCCGCTGGAGGACTGACTATGGCTTGGGCGAACGCGACCTGCGTGGCGTGTCGCACTACGAGGTCTTCCCCGAAGTTCCTGAGCGATGGAGGAACGCTCATCGTCGCGGACTGGCCGGAGAGGTGCTGCGGGAAGAGGACGACCGCTGGGAGCGTGCTGACGGTTCTGTGCAGACACTACGGTGGGAAATCCGGCCCTGGCATGATAAGACGGGCGCAATCGGCGGCATCGTAATCTTCACCGAGGACATCACAGAGCGCAAGCGGGCCGAACGGCTTTTCCGCGAATCGCAAGAGGACTACCGCACTCTCTTCGATTCCATGGATGAGGGCTTCTGCACAATCGAAGTGTTATTCAACGAAAACGATGAACCCGCGGATTTCAGCTTTTTGGAAGTCAATCCGGCGTTTGAAAAGCAGACAGGAATCCAAAACGCGCGGGGAAGACGAGTGCGTGAGATTATCCCACAACTCGAAGAGCACTGGTTTGCGAGATACGGCAAGATAGCCTTGACGGGCGAACCCGCCCGTTTTGAAAACGAGGCAGCGCAGTTGCGCCGTTGTTATGACGTGCATGCGTTCCGCATTGGAGAGCCGCGAGAGAAGAAAGTGGCGGTCTTCTTCAATGACATCAGCGAGCGCAAGCAAACTGAGGAACGGCTACGCGAGTACCAGAGAGTCGTGGAAGGACTGGAGGAGATGATTGTGGTCGTGGACCGTCAATACCGCTACCTGATCGCCAATACCGCATTTCTGAATTTTTCCGTGATGTCTGCCAAACAAGTGATAGGGCATTTCGTGGAAGAGGTGGTGGGGAAGGATGTTTTTGCAGCGACGGTCAAAGAAAAAATGGATCAATGTTTCCTTGGTAAGGTGGTGCACTATGAATTCACCCATGACTCTCCGAACTTAGGAACGAGAGAGTTCTTCGTATCGTACTTTCCAATCGCAGGTCGGAGTGGCGTCGACCGAATCGCCTGCGTGTTGCAAGACATCACTGAGCGGAAGTGGGCAGAGGAGGAGTTACGCAAATCGGAAGAGAGGTTCAGCAAAGCCTTTCGCAACAGCCCGGTCGCCATCACGATTTCGACGGAAGAAGAAGGACGCTACCTTGACGTAAACGACGCCTTCCTTCTTATGCTCGGGTGGCAGCGCCGTGATGTCATCGGTCACACTTCCGCAGAGCTGCATTTCTGGGCCGAACCTCTGGATCGCGCGGAGATGCTGCGCCAGGTAAAGGAAGCGGAACAAGTGGCAAAACTGAACATTCGATACAAAACCGCGAAGGGAGAGACTAGGGAAGCAGAAGTCTGGGCGGAACCGATCGAGCTTGACGGGCAACGCTGCGTGCTGGCAATCACTCGCGACGTCACGGAGGCCCAGCGTCTGGAAGCACAGTTCCGCCAAGCCCAGAAAATGGAAGCCGTGGGGCAGTTGGCGGGAGGGGTCGCCCACGATTTCAACAACTTGCTCGGCGTGATTCTCGGCTACACCGATCTGTCGCTCAGTTTGACTTCACCGGGAAGTTCTGCGAACCGGAATCTTGAGCAAATCAAGAAAGCCTCGAACCGGGCGGTGGCGCTCACGCGGCAACTCCTGGCATTCAGCCGACAGCAGGTTGTCTTTCCCAGGGTCCTGGATTTGAACGAAGTGGTGCAGAACCTGATCACCATGTTGCGGCGATTGGTCAGCGAGGAGATTGCCGTATCTTTCCGACCAGCCGTGCCGATTGACAGCATTAAGGCGGACCCAGGCCAGATCGAGCAAATGCTGATGAATCTGGCTGTGAACGCGCGAGATGCGATGCCGAATGGAGGCGAGATCCTCATCGAGACGGGAAATGCGGTACTCGACGAGGGTTACGTTTCCCTGCACCCCGGTTCTCGCGCCGGGCAACATGTCGTTTTGATCGTAAGTGACACGGGTTGCGGCATGGACGAGAATGTCAAATCGAAACTTTTCGAGCCTTTCTTCACGACCAAGGGGGTCGGAAAAGGGAGCGGCCTCGGACTTTCGACTGTGTATGGAATTGTGAAGCAGAACGGCGGCACCATCGTTGTCTACAGCGAGCCTGGCAGTGGCACTACGTTCAAGATCTATTTTCCGGCAGTGGCCGTAAAAGCCGAGCCTCTAACCCAGCCCCACGAGGACGCCGAGTCTCGTGGAGGGTCAGAAACGATCTTGGTAGTGGAAGATGATGAATCTCTGCGCGAACTGACGGCCAGGATGCTGCAGGATGCCGGCTATCAGGTGATCGCAGCGAGGGATACGGACAACGCGTTGGACATCGTCAGGACTTCTCAACCACGTATCGATCTGCTGCTGACCGATGTCATCATGCCCGGGAGAACCGGGATTGAGTTGCTGGAGCAGGCTAAGGCACTCCAACCGAATCTGCTCTCGTTGTTCATGTCGGGATACACCGGCGATCTGGTCAGTCAACGCGGCGGCTCGATCCAAGAGGCAACATTCTTAGAGAAGCCGTTCACCAGAAACTCGCTGTTGACTAAGATCTACTCCGCCTTGCATAGCGAGTGAGTACAGTTCACGGATCGGAGTGTCGCTCAGAAGACAGAGATATCTTTCTGGCCAACTCTTTCTTGTCATAGCGGGGATTCCGTTGGTTTTAGAATCGCAAGCCCAGGCTTGCTCGATGATTTTTCTGCGTACATAGCCCGGTCCGCCGCATCGAGCATTTCATCGAGAGTTCTTCCGTCACTCCATTCAGAGACTCCAACTGAAACGTTTAGTTCGAAACCATCAAGGTGGCCTGCACCATTCCAGTCCAGCAAGTACTTCCTTATGCGTTGAACCACACGACCGGCACCTAGTGCTCCAGTATCAGCCAAGATTATCAAGAACTCGTCACCGCCATAACGCACTACCGCATCAGAGCCTCTTACCGAGCTTCTCAACAGCGTGGCAACCTCCGCCAACACGAAATCGCCCGTCAGGTGTCCAAATCGAGTGTTGACTTGTTTGAATTTGTCCACGTCGATCAGCATGAATGTCAGCGCGTTTTGCAGGCGTCGTGCGTGACTTATGAACCGGCCCGCCATGTCCTCGAGAGACCGACGATTGTAAACCTCCGTGAGCGGATCCGTGAACGACTGCAGCCGAACCAGCTCATTTTGAATGGTGCTGGAGATTAACTTTTGCCTTGTGCGCCGCAGATCCAAACGGCGCGTTATTAAATAGCTATTGAGGAGAGTGACCAAAACGAACAGGCCCACCACCAGTTGGCGTGAGACCGTGACCTGGAGATGGACTTCGTCTTGGCTGACAAAGGCCGCCGGCGCGATCAGGGCGAGGAGCCCGATCCCGACCACGAACCCAGCGAAGCACACAATCATCCACAACTCCCAATCGCGCTTCTCCAGAGCCGCGAGCTGCTGTGTAACCGCTGAAAATGTATCTTGTGATTTGCTCTCTTTCGTCATCTGCGAAGTCCAATCTTGGCCTAATTGCGTTACCTCCCTGTGAATGGCAGCCAAACCCGCTCGACTCAGCGAAGACCGGTCTGGTTCGCCGCCAAATTGCCAGTTTGGTGCACAACCAGGGTAAGCCTCGTAATCTTAGTGCTTAGCGGTTCCTCTCCCACGATTATGGGATTGGTCGCCGCCCCTACAAGATCGATGGCAAGAACAGCCGACCTCCCCTCTCTTGAGGGTCTCGCCAGTTGACGAATTGGGGAAACCCTCGAAGGCTTGTCATTGCGCGCCTGCGCCACGGAACCATCTGGGGGCGAAGTAGTTTTTGAAGGCCGCAAGGCGAGAATCATCCCGCCAGCTGTGAGAAAGACAGAGTATCCGTTGCCGTGAGACAGGAATTTTACCTGAGAGTCGTTCTGGCCCTGGTTGGCCTCGAACCTGAGTGGCGCATTGCCATAGTTCGAGTTGATCTCTCCACCTTGCGACGGCCCCATCCGCGCCGATGTTGGCGTCGGCCGCTCCTGGGCACGGCTCGTCAAGATAGTGAAGATCAGAGATAGTCCTAAACAGGTAACGTTCCTTGCTTGCACTGCAAAATCCTCGCGTTCAACTCCAGGAGTCCGTCTTAGGCAGAACCTGGCATCTGGGCACCAGGGAAATGCGAGATCAGCGGCACTTCTCAGGTTGCAAACCGTCTGCCGAATTGCTGATCGCGAGCGACTCTTGCAAGATCAAGCAGCAATGGATGTTAGGAGGGCATTTCTTAAAGCGCAACGAGTGGTACTTGAGTGGGATGTCCGAATCCCCAGAATAGTGTCCTAAAGCTGGAAAAGTCTTTGGGTCGTATCGGCCGTAGTGCTTATATGGCTGTTGCCCCGGCGGCCTTGGATTGAAACCCGGGGAGACCTGCTCGGCTGGTTGACAGAAGCTTCAGGATCGCCTCGTGGTCGACAGGTCTGGAGAACAGGTAGCCTTGGGCGCGTTCGCAGCCGAGATCCCTGAGCAGATCCAGTTGGGCCTGTGTTTCCACCCCTTCGGCCACGACCTCCAGGCCCAGGTGGTGGGCGAGCATTACGATTACCCTGACGATTTCATGAGTCTCGGCGTCGCTGTCCATGCGAGAGACGAAAACCCTGTCGATCTTGAGAGTATCGACACGGAAACCCTGGAGTCGGCTAAGAGAAGAGTAGCCGGTGCCGAAGTCGTCGATATCCAACCCTACACCCAGTGCCTTCAACTCCGAGAGCACGCCCGCGGACTTTTCGGCGTCGGCCATGGCAATGGTCTCGGTGATCTCCAGATCGATGCATCGCGGATCCATGCCACTCTGCTTAAGGAGTTGACCGATCTGAGAAGCCAGACCGGCCTGTGCGAATTGTTTGGGACTGATGTTTACGCTCAGAGAAAGAGGCGGGTCGGAGGGGAAAAGTTGTTGCCATGAGCGCAGCTGATGACAGGCTTCAGGTAGCAATTGGCGGTTGATGGACAAGATAATGCCGGTTTCATCGGCAAGGGGAATGAAATCGTTTGGCATTACCATGCCTTGAGGCCGCTGCCAGCGGGTGAGGGCCTCGAACCCCACGATCTGCTCACTTACCAACGATACGATGGGTTGGTAGTACACGCGGAACTCTCCCAGTTCGACGCCCCTGCGCAAGTCCGTCTCCAGCTGCAAGCGCTTGACGGCGCCGGAGTGCATGGCATTGTCGAAAACTTCGCAGCGCGCTTTCCCGTTGTGTTTGGCTCGGTACATCGCGATTTCCGCGTCGCGGAGCACATCTTGGGCCTCGGTGCTAGTGCTCCCGCTGAACGCGATTCCGATGCTAGCGGTGACAACAATTTCATGACCATCCACATTGAAGGGGAAAGCCAGTTTCTGCTGAATGCGCTCGGCCACTCGAACGGCGTCACTGGGGTCGTGTAGTTCCTGAGCCAGTACTGCAAACTCGTCACCGCCCGGCCTGGCCAGGGTGCTGTCGGCGAAGGCAAACTCTTGGTTTTCACCCCGGCCTGGACGCGATATGGTGTCGACTCGACGAAGGCAAGCCGTGAGACGTTCGGCGATCTGGATGAGAAGTGCATCGCCGGCCACATGACCTAGGCTGTCGTTGAAAACCTTGAATCCGTCAATGTCAATGAACAAGACTGCAAATTTGAAATCGGCATGCCGGCGGGAAATGGCGAGGGCTCGCCCCAGGCGGTCGAGAAGCAGGGTCCGATTGGCGAGATTTGTAAGACCATCATGAAAAGCGTTGTGCGCTAGCATTTCCTCAGCCCGCTTGCGCTCGGTGATATCACGGTTCACGATCACTAACCCTTCGGCTTCGCCCTTCGGTCCACGAATCGCGCTGGCAGTGGACTCAAGAACGCGCCACGACCCATCCTTGTGGCGGATTCGATATTCCAGTCGCTCTCCGATGCCAGTAAGGCTGGCTTTTTCAGCCGCTCCTAGCACCCGAGCGCGGTCGTCGGGATGAATCTGTTCCAGCGGAGAGGTCGCGATCAACTCGGTCCGGCTGTACCCGAGGACCTTTTCGTACGCAGGACTGTTGTAGAGGCGATGCCCGTGCTTGTCGACAACGGCAATCATGTCTGCAGCATTTTCGCTGATCAGTTTGAATAGATGGTCGCGCTCCGCCAGTCGGCGGCGCATGCGTTGCAGCTGCAGGTGTTGGTAAACCGTATAGACATCAAACAGCAGTACCAGAGCGGCCAGACCCCGAACCCACTCTTTCAGGCTCAGTGAATAGAATCCGTCGGTGGGCAGATGAAAGCCGGGGAACGTGAGTGAGAGGATGCCGAAGGTCAAGACCAGGGTGACAGTGACGGCGAATCCCCACAGCCACCATTCCCGACCCTCAACTTGGTGCATGCGGGGTAAAACGGGCTCGGGGCAATTCTCGATTTGAGGCTCGTCGCTCACGGGATCGCGATCTCCTTAGTCTTGCGAGACGGGAGTTCTGAAAGCGAGATGAGGACCACAGACAGCACCTCCATCGTTATATCTCAACCAATGGCTTCTTGATCTGGGTCTTGCTCTTGAGCCAATCATGCAGAATCGTGAGGTCGACCGGCGGAATCCGGACATACTCACAGCCAGCTGCGCCGTAATTCCTGGCCCATTGGATGCGTGCCTCGACGTAGATCGGTCTGTGAGTACCAGGCAACAACAAGTGAAAGGACAGCACATCCCCGATCGCAAGTTCTCCTCTGCTGCTGAGGCCGACCCCGCCATCGCCGATGTCGGTGATCGTCACCTCCACAGACCGCTTGTTCTCGTCGGTTGCCTGGACCGAGCTCATCAGCGCGTACCTTGCATGGCGACGGTAGTCATGCAGCATTCGAGAATAGGCGGCCTTCAACGATTTGGCGACCGAGACTTCAGTCACAGGCTTGCGCACCACAAAATGGACGCCCGGAGCCGGGTGATCCCGGGACGAGACTGCAACAATAATGGGCTTCTGCCACTTCCCGGACCTCTGGATTCCATTTAGGAAACCGGCGGAGTCATCATCCCAGTCAACGACGATCAGATCGGTGCTGCCTTCCGACAGATGATCCGCAGCCTTTGAGGCGGTCAGGCACACATTTGTGCTAATCGAGAGGTTTCCGAGCAATCTGTTGATGGTGCAAACGACGCTGGGATCGCGAGATACCAGCAAACATTCAAATGCCAGGTCCGATGTCATACCTTGCCTCTTCTGAACGGGGACCAAACCAAGGCCAAGCCAAAGCGCTGGTTTTGGATCGAGCTTCGGCTGTCAAGGTCTCGCGGGTCCGCCTAATGAGACAGATGCACTTTAAAGGCCAGATGCTTGCCACCCTAGATGCCTGTTTCTGAATGGATTGATATAAAACTGGGAAGTGTGCATGTCCGGAATCCGGACGCGAGTTCCATGTTCCGGGCAGGTACAGATGGCGATTATTGGCGCCAGCGTCGCGCCTGACCGGCTGAGGAAGGTCAGGAAACTACGAGATAAATGCTAGCCCGACTAACTAGGCGCTCACGTCTTTGCCCTCAATCTTCATCCTTGACAGTATTTGGTAGATCGTGGCACGGCCCAGGCCGAGGATCTCTGCGGCACGCGCCTTGTTCCCGCCGACTCTCTCTAGGACTCGTATTACATGACGTCTCTGTACCTCATCGAGCGAAAGAAGGTCTTCATCGATAAGGGAGTCGCCTGTGAAAGGGGTTCTTAGCTGCTCAGGCAGATCATTGGTGTCAATGAACTTGCCGTCTACCATCATGCACGCGTTTCCTATCACGTTCTCCAATTCCCGGATGTTCCCGGGCCATGGGTATGTCGCCATTACACCCTGCGCTCTCCGCGTCAGACCTGCGATCGGTTTGTTGTATTCCGCCGCGAATCGCTCCACGAAGTATCGCTGTAGCAGTGGCAGATCCTCCCGCCGATTAGCCAGGGGTGGTAGAGCAATTTCGACCACCGCCAACCGGTAATACAGGTCTTCGCGAAACTGGCCCTCGCGCACCATCTTTCTCAAATCGCGATTCGTGGCAGCGATCACCCGCACTTCCACATTGCGCGAAATAGGCGAACCGACCCTCCGAACCTGATGATCTTGCAAAACCCGAAGCAACTTTGCTTGAGCCAACGGTGACAGATCTCCAATTTCGTCGAGAAAGAGAACTCCACCATTCGCACTTTCAAAAAGGCCAGCTCGGTCCTGGACCGCACCAGTGAAAGCGCCTTTCATATAGCCAAAGAGTTCACTCTCGACCAGGCCCTCTACCAGAGCTGAGCAGTTGCATGCGACAAACGGGCCCGGAGAGGCTGCGCTCAGGCGGTGAAAAGCGCGGGCAACCAATTCCTTGCCGGTGCCAGTGGCGCCCGTGACGAGAACCGTCCTGAAGTGCGGTGCGACCCGGCGGATCTTCGCGAATACGTCGAGCATCAGGGGACTACGACTAACGATCCCTTCGAATTGACACGCTTGCACGAGCTCTTGATCGAGTCGCAGCGTTCTTCGGCGTATTTCCGCTTCGGCCAGAAAATTGGCAATTCGATGCCGGAGCCTCTGAAAGTCGAGTGGCTTCGTCAGATAGTCGCAGGCGCCTCGCTGAATCGCTTCCATGGCGGATTCCGCCGAGTAGTGTCCTGAGATCACAATCACGTTTGCAGCTGGGTCTGAGCGCACTATGCGTTCGAGCATGTCCATTCCGCTCGCTCCCGGCATGATCAGATCGAGCAGCACGACCCTGGGGCGGAGAGATTGAAACTGTTGAAAACCAGTTTCCGGATCTTCCACCGTCAGTATCTCCAATCCTTCGTCCCTGAGTGCATCTGCGATTAGCGACAGAGTCTGGGGATCGTCGTCAATAGCGAGCAACTTGAAGATGTTGGGCTTACTCATTGGGCGGGTCCTGGCTGGGAGCCTTCCCCCGTTCTTCGATCCAGACTCTCAATGGAAGCCGCAGACTGCGCCCCCCGATTTGATATCAGTGTTGGGATAGTCAGGATCACAATTTCGGGTGCTGAATGCGTTCCCGTTCGAATTGGTTGTAGGGAGGCCGAACTTCTGGGGGAAGGCCTCGACAGCAATGCGGGGGCTACGCTTCCTGTCGGCGAAAAACGCGAGAAGCCAGTCGGCCCTGCGATGAACCGTCCGGGCAAATGCATAAACACTACAGCTGCCTTCTGGGGAAGCGCTGCCTATGCGCACTCTATCACAAAATAGCCAGGTATCAGTAACAAAGTGGGTCAGGGTAGTGTCTGAAATGTGCATTGAAAGTACAAGGATAACGGCGCATTGCTCTTTAATCTCACCAATTAATCTCACCAATAGGCGCCCACAAATGGCAGGCTCAGCCGCAAGCTATCTAGCAGTTTGCCGAAAAACTCAGATTCGTATCAGGGCATCGCTTTAGCGATGCCCTAAGTGCCACAGAATCAGTCTGGCTTCCCCCGGGGGCGCCATGCTGCCGAGAATGAGTTCTTCCGCAAACTGCTAGGTTGCTCTGGGGCACCATTGCTACGGTGGAAGGTTGCGGTATCGTTCCTTAACTGGATCATGACCCATAACTTAGCTTGGCTGGTCATCTTTGTTCGTCGACCGTATTCCGCTGCCCCCTTCTTCAATTACGCTCGAAGTGTGCCAGACGTTCTAGCCCTTCGGTTAACCACTTCTATCGTGTTACGAAATCCGAACATAACGCGCCAGGGTTCATCATCAGGGTGGTCATAACATAGTAAAGCCCATAAACGGACAGGGGATGGCTCAGACGTGAAAGAGAATTCAGCGTCTGCGACGCGTCTGCATGGCAGACACTATTCCAGCCTGAAGCACGTTCCCGTTTAGTGAGGAGTGCAACTGCGATCCCTACAAATCAAGAGCCATCCGTAGGTTGCTGCATCTCGGTCGCGTTTGGTAATCAACATGCTGTTCTCGAGAGTTATGATTGACCAACAAGTTCGACTTGACGGGCTCCTCTTCTCCAGCGACACGCAGGTGCTCGGCGTCATGAATCAGATTCTGGATACCTTTGCCATTAAGACCGAGGTTTGTGGCGAACTCGACTCGGCTCTTGATGCCGTGACCCATCGCAGGCTCGATACGGTAATTGTGGACTGGAATGGAGTGCGCGACCCCAATCGGGTGGTGCGCGCCGCGCGCAAGTCATCTCCCAATAGCAACTCGACGATCGTGGCCATGGTCGATCAGGGGTCCGAAGCGCACGCGCTTTTGGCGGGGGCTAATTTCATGATTCACAAGCCGATGGACCTGGACCACGCGAGGCGGTGCATGCGGGCCGCTTATGGAACCATGCTGCAAAACCGCCGGCGTGCGGCTCGAGTCGCGGTCGACCTACCGGTGGTCGTAAGAGTAGTCGGGGGCGGAAGATTCGAAGCCACGGTCAGCGACATCAGTATTGGCGGGCTCGCTCTACAATGCAAGCAGGCACTGGAACTGGATCAAAAAGTCACTGCGCTCTTTACCCTCCCGGGTACCACGGGCCTTATTTACCTGTCCGGTGCGGTAGTGAACACAGATGGGAAAGGGCGGGCTGGAATCCGCTTCTCTTTCATTCCCGACGAGGACCTTGCGCTGCTCCAAACCTGGCTGGCAAGTGAACTAACCAAAATGGAAAATGCTGAGATGCCCGTCGGAAGCGTGCGGGACAAGGCGCACTAGGCGCACTGAACGATCTGCCGGGGGCAAAGAGTCGTTCGCATGACCGCTACCGCCAGTGCCGGCAAAAAAAACGGGGATTGCCTTTTCTGGCCCGATTGACTCGCCAATTCGTATCTTCCTAAGGCTAGACTTCTTGCGCTAATTCCCGGCAATAGGCCGCTACGTCTTGCTGCCTCGAACCTTTGGATTGATAATGTCGAGTCATTTCACCTAGTCTACCTTCATAGTTTACGGTGTAGGCACGCTCCACATTCTGGAAATTTGTCTACGTCGCAGACACACCTTTTCCCCACTCCAGGGACGGAAGTGGCACAGCTACTGGCCGCTAAACGCGTCTTTCCGTGAAACAGGAGGGTGGCAGTCGGCTTGCAAGTCATCTTGAGGCATGTTCCCTGCTTATGAAACAGTCGTGACGGAGACACTTTTGAAGATGCTGTGGTGCGAGTGGATCCCACCGGAACGCTAGCGGCCAGCGAAGCGGCGTGCCAGAAGCTGCTGCCGCTCAACCAGTAGCAAAGTCAGCAGAGCCGCGGCTGCGGTGCTGCTACGTTTGATCTTAGGGGCAGCTTGGAACAAGACTTTACCTCCCCAAAGAAAACTACTGCTTGAAATGCAAAAGCCCTGGGAGGAGAGTCTAAGATGAACATCTTATTGATCGAAGATAGTCGCTTTTTACGCGCTGCAATTGAAAGATCACTCGTCAGGGCGGGACATGAAGTGACCAGCATCGCGGATGGCCGAGAAGCATTGGTGGCTGTCCGTCGTAGCCGCCCAGCACTTATCCTTCTGGACATGATGCTTCCAGGGTTAGATGGAACTTGTGTGTTGAAGGAACTCAAACAAGACGCCTCGACGTCGCAGATTCCAGTAATCGTATTGACAGGACTGTCTCAAAAAAATGAAGCGAGGCTGAGAAAGGCGGGTGCCGCAGCCTACATTGAGAAATCGTCGCTTGCACTGGAGAAGAATCCTGACGCCCTCGCCCAGGCAGTCGCGAGCGTCCTCGGCATGACGAGCCCGGTTCACAGTGCTCCTGAGCAGCGAGACCCCTCTCATGACGACACCGAAGCGGATGAAACTGCAGATCGAGCTGGTTGTTCACGTGGGGTGGTGTGACGATCCTACTGGCCGAAGACTCCCCTGTCTACCGTCACTTGATAACAGGCCACTTGAACGAATGGAGCTTCGACTTCGTATGTGCAAAAGACGGTCGTGCTGCTTGGGACTTGCTGACGAAACCAGACGCGTCGAGGTTGGCTCTGCTCGATTGTGTACTTCCTGGGTTGGATGGTGTGGAGGTTTGTCGCCGGCTCGGGCACCGGCCGGAAACTGAACCCAATATACCTGTGCGATTCTACTCACCGCTAAAAGAGTCAACAACGCGAGAAGCTGGAAGCGATGGATGCGAGTGCGGATGACTTCCTCGCAAAGCCGTTTGATCCACCCGAATTGAAAGCGCGCCTGCAGGTGGGTAAGAGGATCGTTGAACTGCAGCAGAAACTCGTTTCTGCGAACGAGGCTTTGCACTATGCAGCTAGCCATGACTTCCTCACGAGACTGTGGAATCGTGCCGCAATCATTGCTTTCCTGCAACGTGAAATGGCGCGCTCCCTCCGCGAAGGCAGCGCGCTTGAGGTGATTCTGGTTGACTGACCACTTCAAGAAAGTTAACGATGAACTGGGACACGAAACCGGCGACTACGTTCTCCAGGAGATTGCGAAGCGATTTTCCGCCAGTCTGCGCGAATACGATGGAATCGGTCGCTATGGCGGCGAGGAGTTTCTGCTGGTCATTCCCGGTTGTGACCTGGCAACGACATCACGTCGTGCCAATCTGATCACAGAGTTGATTTCGAGTAGGCAGATCCGGACTCCTGTCAAGCCAACAACGGTCACGGTCAGCATAGGGGTTGCCGTCGCGGAGTCGGCTACCAGTTCAGAGTCGCTCTTGCGTCGCGCGGACCTGGCGCTGTATCAAGCCAAGCGCAATGGAAGAACCGTGTTGAGGAGACGGTTGCCACCGCCGGAGAAGCCGTAGAGCGGGCCTAAGATCGGTGTTTAGACCAAGACACCTGTTCGTAACTGACCAAACCGGGCTCGAATCGGCGCACGATTTGACGTCCAAGAGCAGGACAGTATTCCAGAATCGAGGCTCGGTTTAAATATACGCCCGCGAAGGGAATTCTATCCTTTACAGAGCTAAGTTCGGGAAGGTCTTAGGACTGGGAGAGCCTCCCTCGAAAGAAGCATTTCGGCAGCGTTCGTGCAATGACTGCGTTGGATAGGACTCTGGTGAACGGCTCCCCTGCCGCTTGCTGCAGTCGTCGTCATTCGAACTTGCGAGGGAGAGTCATGCGACTCAGAAACAGTGTGTGGGCGTGCTTTTCGCTCGCGTTGGTAACCACAATATCCTTCGCGCAACAGGCCTCGGGAAGATTACCGCTGAATGGCCGAAACGCGATGGATGCGGCCAGCTATGCGAACTACGGTAAGCTTCCACTCGTATTCGAAGAAAACCAGGGCCAGGCCAACCTGCAGACCAGGTTTCTAGCGCGCGGCAGGGGGTACACGGCGTTTCTTGCCTCAGACGGCATGGTCCTTTCTTTACGCCCGACCCACGTCGTGCCCACCCGACGAACGGCCACCGTGCCTGCCACCAGCAGTGGCCCATCAGTCCCGCCTACAGCCATACAGTTCCGTCTATCGGGAGCAACTAGAAATCCGGCAGTTGCAGGAGAGGATCGACAACTCGGCAGAGTGAACTACTTCTTCGGCAAGGACCCCACAAAGTGGCGGACTAATGTGCCCACCTACGCTCGGGTTCGCTATAAGAACGTCTACCCCGGAATTGATCTCGTCTACTACGGAACAGGCCGACAGCTCGAGTGTGACTTTGCCGTCTCACCGGGAGCTAATCCCAATCGAATTCAATTTCAAATCACGGGTGCCAATGAGATTCGAGTCGACGCGTCGGGCAATCTGGTGCTAAACACGAACAGCGGAGAGTTGCACTTCGAGATCCCTGTTGTCTACCAGGAATCCAATGGCCAACGCATTGTCGTTGACGGTGGATACGTCGTGAATGATCCGACACACTTCAGCTTCCACGTTGCCCACTACGATCCCGCCAAGCCGCTAGTCATTGACCCCGTGCTTGTGTACTCAACGTACCTGGGAGGAAGTGGCACCGACCAGCCAGCGGGAATCGCCGTCGACAGCACGGGCAGCCTCTACGTTGCGGGATATACAGATTCAACCGATTTTCCCCTGACGGCTCCGGGCTCACTCCCGACGGGCATGGACCACGTTTTTTTGGCAAAACTCGACCCCTCGGGATCGAACTTGGTGTATGCCGACTATATCGGAGGCAGCAGCCCCGATTTTGGCTATGCGCTCACACTTGACAGCGCAAACAATGTGTATCTAACCGGCGCCACAGAGTCGACTGATTTTCCTCTGGTCAACGCTTATCAAGCCTCTCTGCCTGGTTATCTGAACGGCTTTGTCACCAAAATTTCAGCGGATGGATCTTCGCTCTTGTATTCGACCTACCTGGGAGGAGACTCTGTGGAATGGCCGACCAGCATACGGATCGGTAGTGCTGGAGAAATGTACGTAGCCGGATACACTACCTCAACGAACTTCCCGGTCGCCAACGCTTACCAGGCAACAGTCTCTCCGAACCAAGGAGGTCTGTATGGGACTTACGGCTTCCTGACCAAGCTGAGCGCGGATGGGTTGTCCCTGCTCTATTCAACCTTCTTGGCAGGCAATTCAAACGTGCCTCAAAGTTGCACTCAGGGTCAATGCTGGCCGGCACCTTCCAGCCTCATCAATGGGATGGTTGTGGACGCTAGCGGCAACGCTTACGTTGCTGGGAACACTAACACCTACAATTTCCCGGCAACGCCGGGGGCCTATCTCACAACGAACTCCGCTCCTCTAGACGCGACGATCGGTTTTGTAGGTAAGTTCAGCAGTTCGGGAACTTTAGATTATTCGACTTACTTGTATGGGACGAGTGGAGCCGCTACGCAAATTGCTTCCATTGCGGTGGATGGCGCCGGTTCAGCGTACGTCACAGGAACAACTACTAGTGACGGAACGTTTCCGATCACTTCGACGACCATCTGCGACCCCGGCGTCTCGTTAGGGGGGTGCAGCTACGCTTTCGTTACCAAGTTCGATCAGACGGGATCCACCTTGCAGTACTCAACATTCTTGGGTCTTTACAATTTCGCTTTTCCGCAGGCAATTGCGCTCGATCAAAACGATGACGCATATGTCTTGAGTCTGACGTCGGGCGGCTCGTTTGCAATTCGAAACGGCATCGAGGCGTACGCAAGCGGGAATGACCTTCTAGTGGCGGAGATCGATCCAATTGCGAGCACGCAGCTGTTTGCTTCCTTTCTGGGCGGGAGTGGAGATGACTATCCTGCCGGACTGGCAATCGATTCGAACGCAAACCTTTATGTAGCCGGCTACACAAACTCAACGGACTTTCCGGTTACGCAGGGAACCTTCCAGGACACAATCGGCGGCAACGTTGACGCCTTCTTGGTCAAGATCGGGCCAAGCTCAGCGCCCGCGGTGTCGGTTAGTCCAGTCCTGCTGCAATACCCAAGCCAGCCACTCGGTTTGACCAGCCAGCGGCAGACAGCTCTCCTCCGCAACATGGGCAGTTCGCCGCTATCGATTTCATCGATCACGGTCGGCGGAGACTTTGCGGAGATTAACAATTGCGGGAACATCGTACCAGCCGCCGCCAGCTGCACGTTTTCAGTGACTTTCACCCCCACCGCGGTGGGGACGCGCTTGGGATCGATCTTGGTTCAGGATGACGCAGCGGGATCGCCCCATGTCATCAACCTGAGCGGCAGCGCCTCGGGTGCTGTCGCCGTCCTCAGTCCTGCGAGCCTGACTTTTTCACCTCAAACACTCGGAACCTCCAGTACACCGCAGACCCTGACCCTGACCAACACCGGCAACGCCACGTTGAACGTCGGTAGCATCCAGGCCACTGGAGACTTCTCCCAAACCAACAGCTGCCCCCCGACATTGGCTCCCAACTCCAGTTGCACGCTCAACGTCACCTTCACGCCGACAGTAACCGGAAGTCGGAGCGGAACGATCACCGTCAGCGATAACGCTCAGGGCAGCCCTCAAACCGCGACTCTTAGTGGGACAAGCTCGCAAGCCCCGGCCCCCATCGCTACGGTAACTCCCACCACCCTAGTCTTTTCCGGCCAGCAAGTGGCAACCTCCAGTGCCGCGCAAACGGTGACCCTCACCAACAGCGGTAACGCTTCGCTGAGACTCGGCACCTTCCAGATCACCGGAGACTACGCGCAGTCCAACACATGCCCGCCCGCATTGGCCGCTAGCTCCAGTTGCACAATCAACGTTACGTTCACTCCTAAAGCTTCCGGAACCCGCGGTGGGACTCTAACCATGAGCGACAATGCTCCGGGTAGTCCTCAAGTTGTGAACCTTACTGGAGCAGGCGCGGATTTCAGCCTTTCAAGCTCCCCGAGCAGTGATACTTTGAAAGCTGGCACTACCGCTACGTACCAGGTGGCGGTATCTCCGGTAGGTGGCGCGTTCACTCAGGTCGTCAAAGTGAACTGTAGTGGAGCACCGGCGTTGACGACTTGCCAGATGTCACCGAAGTCTGTCACTCCGAACGGCAGCGCAGCAACGTCAACGTTGACGATTACCACCACCGTGTCCGATGCACAGGCGGTCTCGCTTCGTTCTTCGCGCGACCGGGCCATCTACGCGATCTGGGTGCCGGGGGTTGGCTTGTTCGGAATGATTCTGTTGGGTTCTCGCGCTCGATCGAGAAGACTCCAGGTAATCCTGCTGCTGTCGCTAATCACCGGAGGATTGATGTTCATGATTGGATGCGCCGGAGGAACCGGCATCACAACACCGCCCCAGACTGGGACCGCTCCCGGGACCTACACGATCATGGTTACAGGAACCTCGGGAGCTTTGCAGCACTCCATACCCGTGACTCTTATCGTTCAGTAAGGTCAGGAAGTACTCTCCGGGCTAGTTGCAGGTGGCCATGTTTTGGCCAACGCCTTGAAGGCTGATGACAGAGTTGGCAACCAGAGGCACACTCCAAAACTTGCTGTGGTGTTTGCGTAAGTAGTACGCCGCAAACACAGAACCGACGCTCTTCACAGATGCGACCGCGTAGGCACGCCCAACCGTCGGGTGAGTCCCGTACAAGTAAGCCGACTGAACCTCTACATTGCAGACTCCCTTTTTTCCGGCGAGCCAATTCTGGCGGGCGAACAACGTTGTGTATGAATCGGCAAACGTGCTGCCAGTAGAGACAAAAGCCAGGCTGACGAATGTCTTGTCGATTACTTTGATCTCCGGGCCAGCTACCCTAATATTAGACGCTTGGACAGGCAACGTAGCTTCGATAATCGCGGCGTTGCTCATCCGCATGACAGTGCTGGGCGCTTCGGGAAGCTCGGCTGCGGTTGAGATCGTGACCATCGCGAGCACGGCAAAGGCAGTGCCCAGCGTCGATCTCATCAGGCTTGTTGGTTTGCGTGTACCTGCCGCGACGGTGCTGCGCAGGGAGTTTGCTTTCGGGGCCGCATCGAGAGGTTGATTACGTTTGGTCATGTCCCGAAGATAGGCGCAGACGCGAAAGTGCACAATGGCGAGACTGTAATAGAAGGTAGTAACGTACGGTAACCAAACGGTTGTGCTATGGCCCTATGGCCTGGTTGTACACCTCCCGTCGGCATCAGGGCGGGCCTCGCCGTGACACTCCCGATGCACTCACCTATTCTCGCACCACGCGAAAAAAGAGAGCACTGACACTGGAAATATGTCCTGGATAATCGGATCAGGACGGCTTGTCAAACCAGTTATAGGCGATCATTCGTCCCGCCACGACAATTCCAGCCCAAAGAAACAGGGACAATCCGCCTGCCAATCTGGCTCCAAAGGGGGGCACTGGATCGAGGTCCCGCTCGCCCATTCGGCGGGACGTCGCCAGCTGAAAGGCCGCGATGTTCGCGCAGGCCAGCACCAGGAAGATCACCTTGAATCGGAAAAAAATGTTGAGATAGGTTTTGACAGGAATCGCATAAAACAGTAGCGAGCCACTGGTCACCATCACTACAAATCCTGCGATCGTCAAAGGCGCCAGCCGTCCCACGACCTCAGATGCCGGGGGCTTGGTCATGGTCACGCCAAGCAGCCGCAGGTCGATAATGACCGCCAAGCGTAGAAAAAAACACAGAGTCAAGACATGAAGTGACTCGACAATCGGATAGACCCATATCGATTCGTGAAGGGCAACGCTCCAAGGCGTAGATCCGAGCCACTGGCAAAATCGAAGCAGCACGGCAACACCCCCCTGCTGAACGGCCCCATTATACATTCGGCGAAACTCGCGGCATTTGCGCTCGGTCATGTCGGGGACTGCTTATTTTTTCTTGTATTGGCCGTAAAGGAGCTCCTCCGCGAACTCCACGCACTTGAATTCCAGGAGCTGGGCGTTTTTCTCGACGCGGCGGTAGAGCGGCATACTGATCGTCCAGGGGCGGCTGAAGACCGACGGATCTTCTACGGTGGCTTCGTAATGCAAGTGGTCGCTGTCGGTACGGGTGAATCGCTCGATGACGTGCAACTTGTCGCTGGCAAAGTTCCCCGAGCGGTCAAACCAAGCCAGGCCGTTGAGCCCGGTCACGTCGATCACCAGCGTGTCTCCCTCCCAGTGGCCGTTGTTGGTGCCCATCCAGGTATCGGATACCGCCTCGACTGGCTTGCCCATGTTCACGAAGCGATTGGCGCTGGCATATTCGTAGACGAACAAGACGCCCTTAGCGGACTGTATTATCTGAAACGGGAATGGCATGTAGTTCGCACGAGGAATACCGGGCATGTAGCATTTGGCTTCGGGATCGTTGGTGCGCCGGTTGGCGAAGTTGGTTTTCTTCGTTTCGAGTGCCGCAGGAAGATAGGGAATCGCGCTGGCTTCGACGACGCCCTGACCGGCTGGTTCGGCTCCGATGGCGCCCATCTCCCACATCGGTCCGGCGTGCGGCGAATGGTCCTCCAGGTCCCAGTTGGCGGTGTTGAGCGCCTCCCAGATGCCGCTCAAGTCCACGTGGCCATCTGCGGCGCGCGGCGCGCGGTGAGCCTGGGCTTGGACGGCAGGCAGCACGAGGACAAGCAACGCCGCCCAGGTCAGCAAAGATTTAATCCCATTTCTCATCGGACGATTTCTCCAACCCTCGGAGGGCAACCAGCGGCCAGCGTGCGACTTGGCCACGGTCCTACTTAAGAGACCACCCAGGTGTCAACGTTTGGCAGGGTTGGGGTGGGCTGCGGCTTCGTCTTTAAATTGTGACTCTCGTCCGTTCGTCCCCACACAAGCATCCTCCACTACCTTCGATCACATTTCGAATGATGGGCTTAACGCGAAGTTGTGAAGCCGGCTATTCATGGAAGCGCGAAGAATATTCAGTTCTCATGGATCTGCTGAAGTGGTGGCCCACGCTGACAGCCGGACCATAGGTCAATTCCCCGTTATTGCATCTCATGCGAGTCCCATTCCGAGGCTATGACCTTGCTCCTTTTCGGAGGGCCGCCCCCTCGCTGCTAACCGATTCGGTTTTTGGCGCGGCCAGCTCCTGTTCCACTTGGGTTTGCTGTACGTTGCGAACTTTCGCGACTGAGGTTACGGGGAAGCTTGCTTCCGTCATTTGTGTAGATGTGGGCGGCGGGTTGAGCCTCGCGATACAGAAACGTATGCAAGGCGGGTCTTGACCAGCAAGGTTCCTGAAAGAGACTTCGCGAATGGATCACAGCCGGGTCACAGCGACTCGTAGTGCATTGAAAAATGGTGGGCGCTATAGGATTCGAACCTATGACTTCCACCGTGTGAAAGTTGCGAGGCACTTTGTAATCAGAGAGTTACGGAGAACGCTCGGTAGCGCTCAGGAATGCTCAGGAGCATATTTTTGAAAAACTTACGAACAGGGGCCAGAAAGCTGGAATCCATAAATGGACCCACGTCAAACCGGGTTGGCACCCAGTTTTCGTTCGACTCGCTTTGCATTTTGGCGGTGGCAGTGTTACCAACCGTTGCGGACTGGCCTCTTCTCCGCGTTGGCAATTGGACCCAGTTCACCTGTGCAACTGCCGCAAGTTAGTGAAATGAGGTGCTCTGCGGATTCTTACCTCGACGAACTGAAGGCCGAAGCCGCACGCGTGTGCGGTGCGAGCCCTTGGAGATTTTGAATCGCGGTTTGCAGCAACGGTGCAGCAACCATCGTCGAAGCGTCGCCGAGGCCCTCGGCAGAGCCATAAACATCAATCGCAATAATCGTCAGAATTTCACCCATCGTCCGAGGAGTACGGGGAGGATTCGGAAGTGATTGCAACGATTAAGCTGTCGGTTGGTTGCGGGGGGAATTTGAACTACCGACCTTGATTATGAACCCATTGAAGCCTGCCAGACCATACAAGAGCAGCCAACTACAGCCTGGAAAACATTGCATTTAGCCTCTGCGTTTTCGGCTGGTTTAGGCTGGTTTTGTACCCCGTTCCCGCACATTTCCCGCATACTCGAATCGAAGAAACAGCCGCGTGCGCCAAACTCGTTAGCGATTTCGCGGGGACACTCTGGCGGATTGTAGAGAAAGGTGAGCTTACGGGCGGCTATACTATCCACACTATGGCGACCCATGCGGCCATTCCGCTAAGCGAGTACCTGGCGACCAGCTATCGCCCGGACCGCGACTACGTCGACGGCGAACTGCAGGAGAGAAATTTGGGCGAACGTGAACACGCGTTGTTGCAACTGATTCTCGGACCAATTTTCAGAAACAATCGGCATGTATGGAATATCACCGCAATGACCGAACTTCGGGTCCAGGTCAGCCCAACCCGCTTCCGAGTCCCTGACATTTGCGTACTACGCGCCGATGCGCCGCGGGAGCAGGTAGTGACGCATCCTCCGTTGCTGGTGATTGAAATTCTCTCGAAAGACGACACGCTGCGCGCAATGCGTGAGCGCGTCGACGACTACGTTGTCTTTGGAATCCAGCACATCTGGCTGCTCGACCCCGGCCAGCGTCGCGCGTACGTATGCGGTCCTCACGGCTTCGAAGATCCGGACAAACCAGAGCTGAACCTTGCCGACACACCGATCCGCATTGAGCTCGCCAGCGTATGGGCGGAGCTGGACGAGCAGCTCTGAAATCGGGACTGTCCCGCCAACGCCGCATGGATTTCTTTTGACCAGTCAGGCATGTTCCTCCCCGTAATTCGGTTGATTGCATGCACAAAATCAGCCCAGCAGCTGCGCTGGGCCTTCAATACCTTCTTTCCTCGGCAGTGAGCTGATAGTAACGGGCTATGGATGAGCCAGATAGCCCGAGATATCAGCGACCCCGCAGTGTCCGAAAAATCGATCGTTCTGTCCTGGGCGGTGCTAAAGTGGTCCGTGCAGTCCGACCGATAGACCGATAGGGAGACGTACCCACGTTGGGGTTGTCGATCAATTCCCCCGCTCGATAGTCCACCAGCAGTCCCGAACGGAGTGTAGCGAGTTCAGGTGCAACGGTGCATGGGACACCACGTGTCCCGGTCAAAGGTCGGAGTGATTCTCAGGCAGCCTTGCGGTAGTAGTAGTTCAGCAGCCCGCCGATACGTTCCCGCCGATGCACTTCGCCTTCGCCGCCCGCATGCTCAGGCTCGGGACAGATCAGTGCATTGTTCAAATCCTGGTGGTTGCGCTCGCTATGGTAACGCACCATGAATTCAGCAGTCGCTTTCCGCACCGCGCTCTCCCCGAACAAGATCACCCGCTCCAGACACGATTCCTTGATCGTCCGTATAAACCGTTCCGCGTGCGCGTTCAAATTGGGACTGCGCGGTGGAAGCTTCACCGAGGCTACGCCCGCTTCGGCCAGCAGGCTCAGGAACTCGGCCGTAAACAACGGATCGCGATCATGGATGAGGTAG
>Ga0307476_10000252_pt1 | contig 49415 bp, 40 predicted proteins | sample atmos_gasesECM2C_2_FD_203314 | JGI IMG/M metagenome (GOLD analysis project Ga0307476, IMG submission 203314) | Hardwood forest soil microbial communities from Morgan-Monroe State Forest, Indiana, United States - atmos_gasesECM2C_05 | ecosystem: Environmental > Terrestrial > Soil > Temperate... | reverse complement strand
CTGCTGCTATTTTAAATAATAATCCTATAAAAATTAATATTAAACCTAAACTAAAACCTAATAAAACATTATTATTATCTATTACTGATATCATACTATATATTGAATCTAAATTAGTTAACCCTGTGAAAGTATATATTAATCCACAACCTAATAATATTATACAAGATGCTAAACTACCTAATAAAAAATATTTTAAACCAGCTGATATTGCTAATTCTGAATGTCTATATAAAGAAGCTAAAATATATACTCCAAAAGATTGTAATTCTAAACTTAAATATAATGTTATTAAATTTGAAGAAGATACTAATAATAATGAACCTAAAGTTGATATTAATACTATTATTGAATATTTTATTCTATAATTATTAATTGATAATATATTATGACCTTTCTCATTTAATTCTAGATTATTATCTATAAATTTATGATTTATTAAAGGTCAAGCTATTAATATCACAGAACCTGTTAATACTATAACTATATCAAATAATTGTGTAAATAAAGTAATTTGAAATAAACCATTATATATACCTATACCAGATCCAATTGACTGAATATAAAAAGCATTAAAAGTTAATGCTCCAGTATAAAGTAATAATAGTGATGATATTCTTAAATATAAATTTGGCGAAATATTTCTATTTATTGAAGGTAGGGCTATTGCCACTATAAGAATCATGATACTAATAAACATCATTACTTTTATTTTTGTTTTTGTTTTTTGTTTCTTTTTTTAACTTAACTTTATTACATCCTATTGGATTTGAACCAATATTTAATTGCTTCGACGGCAAACGCTTTTCCAATTTAGCTAAAGATGTTACAGAATTACAATTTGTATCAAACTTTAGATTATATTTTAAATAACTATATTTTAAATAAAACATATTACATAAAAAGGATATAATATTTAACTAATAAAAAAACAAAAAAACAAAAAACAAAAAAATTTTTTTTTGTTGTTTTTTAATAATATTAAAATTATTTAGATTTTAATTTGGTTGCAATAAAATATATTTAAAAGATTTTTTTTTATGTGATACGAGTAAAGAGACTTGAACTCTTACGATTATATAACCATAAATTCCTAAGATTTACCCGGCTACCAAATTTCGGCACACTCGCTAATTAATAAGTATTTATACCAAATATTTCATATTTTATTAATTAATTCAAGAAATTTTAGTGAAATTTTATTAAAAAATAAACCACTATATTAAAAATTTTTAAACTGAATTATAAGTAAGAGATAGAGTAATCGAAACTCTGTCTGCATAGTGTAAATATGCTGTTAAACCACTCAACTAATCTCTTAGTATTTATTATTAAAAAAAAAAAAGGGGGGGTAAAATTTCTTTATTTTCCAGCAGCACTTTCCAGTACGGCTACCTTGCTATGACTTTTAAGATGTTACTCAATTAAATTAATAAAAACTAATTAGTTTAACATAGCCGTTATAATATTAAATAATAAAATAACTATTTAAATTTATAATATATATAAGTCTAATATTAACTATGAAAAATTTATAATTATATTTCCATTTCCATCAATATAAGCTTCTTCCCAGCGACAGACAGTTAGTTCATCACGGATGCTAATTTCACCGTTGCGCTTATTATCAACGATTACTCGAAATTCCTTCTTCATGTTCCCGAATTGCAGAGAACAATTCGTCTAAATTTATATTTTAACTTTTTTTAACGATTAGCTCTTCCTACTTTCCAAATTTAACTTTTGTATAAAAAAATTAAATTTAAATGAATTATTAATCTTTCGATTGTTTATTTACCTAAAAAATAAAAATTTTATCCTTATTAAATAAATATTTAATTCATTTTAGGAAAAAGTTTAGCATCACTTTGTAAAAGTTTTTGTGGCACGTCTATAGCCCAGTTCATAAGGGCCATAACGACTTGTCTTAGCCCCAAATGAAACTCTATAAGAATCATTAATTGTTAAGTATGTAATTAATATTTTATATTTTTAATTAACAATAGGGATTTCGTCCGTTAGCGGAATTAACCTCAGTTCTCACGATACGGACTGAAGACAGCCATGCAACACCTGTATTAAATGTTTAATTTAAAATCTATTATTATTTTAAAGTTAAGTTTAAACATTCCTTTATATTTTAAATATATATATAAAAATTAAAAGTTTTTATTCAAGAACTGGTAAGGTTTTACGCGGATTATCGTATTAAATAACATGCTTCACTTCGTTTGCTCCGAAACCGACTAATTTTTTTGTTTTCAACTTTGCAGTTGTACTCACAAGGCGGAATGGTTATCGTGTTAACATTGTCATTAATTAATTTATTACTAATAACTACCATTCATCGTTGACAGAGAGGGGTATTTGGGGTATCTAATCCTATTTCCTATCCTCACCTTCGTTTCTGAGCGTCAATCATTAATGGAAAAAAGCCTTCGCCTTTAATATTCTACTTAGTATCTAAGGATATCAGACCTACTCTAAGCATTATTTAATATATCCTCTATTTGATTCTAGCTTTTATTCTTTACTTATAATTTTTAATAAAAAATAAAGAAGTAAAATTAAAAGCCGCCTACAAACCCTTTACGCCTGATTAAGACGATTAACGTTTATGTCTCTGGCCTTACCGAGTCTTCTGGCACCAGTTTTGGACGACACTAATAATAAGGTAATATCATTATTTTCCCTTATGTTATCAATTTTTATAATTGATTTCAGTTAGCTAGTTCACTCTTTCGAGCATTGACTAATATTCTTGACTGCTGGTAGTATTAAACTACTTGAGAGATTTCATTCTCAATGTGGCCATTTGTTCTCTCAAACATAACTATTGATCGTCGGCTTGGTAGGCATTTACCCTACCAACTACCTAATCAAAATAAATAGTATTTTATAACAGAAAATTTCCTTTAATATAAATTAAATAACAATATTTTATTTATTTTAATTATTAATATTTTTAATAATTAAATTTATTTCCTATTTATGGAAATTATAAAGTAACTTATTTATTATTCTCACCTTTACACCTTATTACCTTATAATATTATTATAAAATTATATAATATTGTCGGAAATAATGATTTGCATGTCTTAAACTACTGAACAACGTTCAATCGGAACCAAAATTAAATTCTTATGATTTTTAAACAATAAATTAATATTACGCTTTATTGTTATATTTTATATGCCTTAATTGCAATATTTTGTATCTCTTTTAATTTAATTCATTAATTTAAAACTATCTTTAATGTCCAATTAATTCAAAAGAAAAAATTTTTACTTTTATTTGTTTTTTGTTTTGTTTTTATTTTTCTAAATAAACTAATATAAATATATTATATTCATAGTTTTTATTTTAAATGTTAAGGTTTAAAATAAAAATTTTATATTATATAGATTTAAACAAAATTGAACAATAAATTGATTATTTGGAGTTTTCAAGTTAATATCTTTTAAAATTTTCAAGGGGGATAAAAAAACAAAAAATAAAATTAATTTAATATTATTTAAGATCTTATAAATATATTATTAATTTTATAAAAAAGAAACTATTTATAATTTAATAATAGATAATAAATTAATAAGGTGAAAGATTAAATGCTATTAAGATGCTAGGTACTAAAATAATAAAAGCTACACAAACAGGTAATAAATTTAATCAACATAAATCAATTAAAGCATCATATCTCATTCTAGGTAAAGTGGCTCTAAATCATACGAACATAAAACAGAATATACATGTTTTTAATCCTAATATAATAGATTGTAAATTCATTAAAGAATTATTAATAAATAATTCAGGCATATGATAACCTCCTAAAAATAAAATAGAAGTAATACAACTAAATAAAACTATTGAAGCATATTCAGCTAAGAAGAAGAAAACAAAAGGCACACTAGAATGTTCAGTAAAGAAACCAGCTACTAACTCAGATTCAGCTTCTTGTAAATCAAAAGGTGTTCTAGATGTTTCAGCTAATATAGATATAAAATAAAATATAAATACTGGAAATAATGGTATTATATATCAAATAGTTTGTTGATTTTCAATTATAGTTGTAAAATTAAATGAACCAGTTAATATAATTATTATTAATATAGAAGAACTTAAAATTAATTCATAGCTAATCATAGCAGCAGTACTTCTTAATGAACCTAAAAAAGCATAAGTAGAATTAGCTGATCAACCGGCAAATAAAACTCCATATACACCTAATGAAGATAGAGCTACAGTATATAATATTCCTAATGAAAAATCAAATAAAGTTAATCCTTGTCCAAAAGGGATTATACCTCATCCTAATAAACTAAATATTAAGGAAAATACAGGAGCTAAATAAAATAAAATTTTATTAGATTGAGAAGGTATAACAGTTTCTTTAACTATTAATTTAAGAGCATCACTAAAAGGTTGTAATAAACCATAATAACCTGTTGTATTAGGACCTACTCTTCTTTGATGAGCTGCTAATTGTTTTCTTTCTATCATAGTCATAAAAGCTACAGATAATAATATAGGTAATAAAACCAATAATACATCTAATAAATTAATTAATACGTTTAATAGAGTTAAAATTAAATTATTTGTATTCATAGATAAGTATAATTATCATCTTTATTTATATTTATTGTTGATTTTTTACTTTATTATTTATATTTACTTATGGTTAATTAAATTTTAATAATTAAAGTATATAAAATTAGATTATAATCTTAAATTATAATTCCCATAAATTTAATAAATATAAATATTGATTAAAATAGTTAATTAAAATTAACAACACAACTTATAAAAATATCTATTTTATATTTTTATTAATTATAAAATAAATTAATTATTTCTTTAAGTAGATTTAAATAATTAAATAAAAAAAATTTTTAATTTAATATATTTAATTTTAGTAAATAATAATTAAATATAAGTAAAAACACTGTAACAATAAATTTATTTTTATATAATTAACCTAATTTAATAGGGATTTGTACTAAAATTTTTAAAAAACAAAAACAAAAATAATTAATTAGTAACAATGGAAAAAATTATTAAATTATTCTATTCTATTAAACTTTTAGACAAATTATAGAATAGTTTAACATTTTTTTTTTAATAAAAATTTTATTCTCTTTTGGATTCGAACCAAAATTAACACTTTAGAAGAATGCAGTTCTACCATTGAACTAAGAGAATTCTTATAATTAAATTATTTTTACTTTACATTTAACCTAATTATAATTTTACAAACAATAAAACATATAATTAATAGATTTCTTAAAACACAAACCAAAAATAAAAAAAAAGAATATAAATAGATTTTAATTAATTTAGAGTTAAGAGGGAATTGAACCCTTAATTTTATAGATTTTGCAGATCTACTACAGAAACCATCTGTAAACTCAACTCTAATTTATATAAATTTTACAACAATTTCAGATTTACTTATCGTTTTGGTTTTATTATTTTTAAATATTTAAATTTTATTATCTCTTTTTTACTTAAATAAACAAACTTTTAAAGATATCTCCTCATCTAAATTATATATAACTTTTAACTATAAATTTACTATTTTTCTTTATATTTAAGATTTATAATATTAATCGTAATCAAAAGATATCAAAATAGTACAAAATTAGAAAATTAAATATATTAGAAATGGGGGTAATATAAATTAAAAACAACAAAATTTTTTGTTTTATAGTTTTAATAAATTAAATAATTTATTTTTTATTTAATGATATGAATATAGGAGCAATCATAGATAATAATAAAATAATACTACAAATTATTAATAATATAGCAGCATATGTATAAATTAATTGTCCTATAGCTTCAATTTGACTAAATGAAATAAATGTAGTATCTGCAATATTAGATTGATAAGTAGTATGAATATTATTAACAAAATTTAATTCATTATTATTTCAAATAAATAAATTAAAATTAGTTATAGTATCAAAAATAAAATTTAAACCAGATACATTATTAAAACTAAATGGTAAAATATTAAACAATTCAAACATTAATAATGAAGCAACTACAAAAGCTAAAGGTAAATTTTTAGTATATTGTTTTCCAGTATCTATTATATCTGTTAATGATATATTAATCATCATAATTACAAATAAAAATAATACAGTTATAGCACCTACATATACAATTATATATGATAAACCAAGAAAACCTATTCCAGATAATATTAAATAACCTGCTGCATTTACAAATACAGAAATTAAATATACTACTGATATTACAGGATTTTGAGAAGTAATAACTAATACACTAGATATTATTGTTGTAAAACTTAATATATTTATTAATATATATTTCATTTAAAAAAATAATAAAATAAAAGCCTATATTATTAATATTCGATCTAAATTTTGAACGAAAAAGGCTGTAAACATTAAATTTTTATAAATTTATAAAAAGAATTGAATTTATAAAAATTTAACATAGGTTTAACCTAAAAATATAATACTCTAATTAAAGAATATTTTGAATTATTATTATAAATTTTTATAATAAACTTAAATTTATTTTATATAAATAAACTTATTAAAATGTAATATTTTTTGTTTTTGTTTTTTTTATAATTTGAAAATCTAATGTGATTAATTAACAAAAACTGAATAGTAAATATTCTCTTTTATTATTAGTGACTTGAAAAGTGATAATTCATTGTTAATAGAAATATTTCCATCAGAATTGGTTTAACTCATTTAGTGTGTACTTAACACACATTTTCTTGTTATAATTACCAATATTAAAAGAAAAGATACTAATAATCAAAACACCATAAAAATAAAAAGGCTAAAAAAACACGAAAAAAGACCTTCCCTCTCCAAAATTCAAATTAAGCGCATAATAAATCCTCTTAATTCCTAAAGAAAAAGGGGTAATTTCATAATAAATCCTATTAATTTCTAAAGAAAAAGGGGGTAAAATATTTAATTGATAATTTCTTTATTAGAATTAATTGTAAAAGGAAGTGTCCCTACTAATTTATTATTTTCATAAATTAATTTTCTCTTATTATTAGTCACTCTTAATGTATATAATTCATCTCTGATTTCTATAGATCCTTCCGAAAGATTTTTTTTTCATTTATTTTGAAATTTTTCTAATAAACTTTCTTTATAAAGTAATAATTCAAAATCAGTTAAAGTTAATTCAATTTCATGTTTTAAACCTTTAACTTTATAGATTACTTTACCATCTTCTGTTTCTAAATAATACATTTTAGGAGCCAGAAATATAGCTTTATTACAAATATATTCTAATTTCATTTTACCTAAAATAGTAGAACTTATAAATTCATCAGGTAAAGGTCTATCAATATAGATACTATCTGTATCAGAATAAAAACAAAAAAAAAAAGTGCAAAAACCCCAGACCATTCAAAATTAGAAATCGAGGTCTAATTTTAAAGCTATCTAAATATAACTTTAAGTCAATATTCAACTATAGAATTTATTAGAATCGAACTAAATTATGAAAAGTCGACTACTATTTCACAGTTAAACCATTAACTTAAATCCTTAAATACAGGGGGCAAACTAAGTTTAAATAAATTTATTAGGTTCCTCAAATACAATTTCTACTTCTTTAAATTTAAATATAATATTTAAATCATTTAGATTATGAATATTATATAATTTCACCGTATCACTAATTTTATTATTAATAAAATTAGAAATTAATATAGGATCACTTTTAGTAGAAATTAAAAATTGTTGAGTTAGAACAATATAAGGTTCGTCTGTCTTATTATTAGCAGAAACAAATGGAATAACAGTATAAACTTTATTTTCTTTTAATTTAAATAAGAAAAATCTTCATATTGTGTTAGAATTAATGTCTAAGAATTTATAATAGCAGAATTTACCATTTTTATTAATAGTAACCCTAACAATCAATCTTTATTTTCTAAAATTTTAGATTACATTCTTTATTTTAAAACTTTAATTTTCAGAGTTACTTTAATCTCTGTATTGATTAAAACTTTTAAGAAATATTCTTTATTTAATAAAATCTTTAGATTTGCTAATTGAATAATCTTATCCTTCTTTGGTATAAGTCTTATAGATAATTTTCCATTTGATTTCACTAAAGAAATTAGATATCTTTTATCTGGAATTATTACTTATTTTTCTAACACTCATTTCTATTCGTTCATTGCATCTATCTTTTCAACTAAAGAAGATACCAGTAAAATCTCAATCAGAGAAAAACCTATGAGTTGAGAAGATTCAAGAAATGAATCTGAAATTAAACAAAGTAAAAGAAATTCTAAAATCTCTGAATGATTAAATCCCGAACAAGAAGTTAAACCTGAATCTAATAACACTAAATATTATGTTATTGCTGGTATGATATTAGCTTGTGTTGCTTGATATTATTGAGGAGATATTGGACCAGTAATAAATAATTGATTTCGAAGACCTAGACCAGGAAATGATGGTACTGGAACAAATAATACAGGAAATATTCAATCTTCATTAGATAATAGACCATCAATTAAAGATAGATTAAAAAGTTTAGTTAATAAAAGTGATTCTGATCAATCTCAAATCGAATTACAAGATAATACTCAAAATATTACTTCTAAAACAGATAATATTGCTTCTACTTCTAAATTAGATAATAGTCCTCCTTCTGATAATTCTATGAATCATTATTTCAGTAAACCTGTTGAACAACAAATGACTGGTTTAAGAAATATAACTGGTCAAGATTTAGAAAAAGAAACTAAATCAGTTGTAAATGAAGTTAGTCAATTCCTGAATTATTACGATAACGCTAGTTTCCCTAAAGATGTGGCTGTTAGTGCTGGAATATATAAATTACTAAAGGATAGATTAGAAAAACTAATGGTTAAAAACAATCTGTTTTGAGGTGAAATAAGTGATGACGATAAAGTAATGGAAAAATTAGATAGATTTCATGAACTAAATTCACAATTTGTTACTCCACATAATTCACCAGTAGTTGAAACTAATAATTTAGATAATAATAATCAAAATAATAATAGTACTAATATTTTAGATAATCAAAGTGATACTTATGAAGAAGTAGCCGTAGCTAATATTGAAAGTAGAATGGCTTGATCTGATAGAGCTACGCCTTCGGTACATTCACAAGAAAATAATTCTCAAATAGCTACTCCTTCTGTACATTCTCAAGATATTAATCCATCTAATACACAAGATCCAGTTGTTAGCGAACAAACAGTTAAACCTAAATATACATTTGGTGATATGTTAGATTCAATTAGAAAGAGAAGAGATGATTCTCATGTGGTTGGAAGTCCATCTAATAAAATATCTAATTTAGTTGATAATGCTGATAATTTAGACGATACAGAACTATTAGAAGCAGTTAAAGGAACCTTAAAAGAAAATGTTGGATTAAAATTGGATATAACTGATAGAAATCAACCGGGGTCATCTAAAGATTTACCTAATATTAATATTGATTCTAATAGTTCATCTGATAATTCTATGAATCAATATTTCCCTAAACCAGATGTTGATCAAGAAGAGGTTAAATCTGGATTTACTCAACTATTTAGTCAAATTACTAAAAATAGAAAAGATAGTGTATCTCCTCAAATCAGTCAATTAGGTTTACAACCTGGATCTCCTAATTTATCTCCTTTAAATACTAAGCCTAGTATCTCTAATTTATTAGAAGATACTCAAGCATTATTTGATGATGATGAAATTTTACCTATTTCTAAAATCGATAAAGGTAAAGCTAAAGAAGTAGATGAAAACTTGTTATCCAATGTAATTGACTCTTGAGATAAAGTTGAAACTAATGTTCAATAGGGTGATTCACCAACTGATATTATTGTAGATTTGAAATATGATAATCTATGAACTAGAATTAATAGTTATAGATTTGTTATGAATACTGGTCAAGTTATCGATTATCCATATAATTTTGAGGGTGATGTAGCAAATAAAACTAGAAGTTTCGATTTATCTTCTAGAATTGAAACTGATAATAACTCTATAGTTGAATTAAGAGAAATTATTATATTAGATTTAAATTTCATAGTTTAATGTTAAAACGATATTGTTGAAAATATAGATTAAGGTTAAATTCCTAATGAGAAAAACTAGATCTATAAAAGATCAAATATTAAAAAGACATATATTATTTATTAATTAAAAATCTTTCTTTAATTATTTAAATACATCAGTCTTACAAATTTAATTTCTAATAAAACAAAATAAATTAAAATGAATTACTTATTCTTATTTACTAGAATTTTGATATATTACATATCTGGGATATATTCTGTACTTTCATTCATTATATGAAGTATAAATTTATTCATTGCCACAATTATGCTTATTGGAAATCCGCAAAATTTCTTTTTAAGATTTGTGCAAGCTTTATCAGTATTATTTATTTTATTCATTATATTTCTAAATCTTAAACTATTATTATTTAAAATTTTCGTATAATGACTATTACAAATATAACTTATTTAGATCAATTCTACCCCCATAATTTAGCAATCTTCAACAATCCTTCAATAAACAGATTATATTTTAATGATTATATTGAAATAACTCAATTTCTAAGATCATTAGAACCAGATAAAATCTATGTTCTAACCTTTGATTTTGTAGTATCTTGATTGATGTTTGAAGAAGATTCTCCTGTTTTAAATCTATCTAAACCTATTTTAGTAACTAAAAATAGTAATCCAAGATTAATTAGTAATTTTATCAAAGATAGAATTAGATTAGCTTGTGATACTTATTATTTAGATGATACTATTTTAGAGATGATAGAATGTTCTGATAATTCAGATAAACCAGGAGTTATTATTAAATATAATGAAATAAATATATTTTAATAATAACAAAACTAGAATTTTATATCTAGTTTCTTTTATAGATTTACCCCCTTTCTGAATTTTTATTTTTTTAAAATAAAATAAAATGTAAAAATTTACAACAAATACAACTTTTAATTCTAATTGAATGGAATTTATTTATTTATTTATCCATTAAAAATCAAATTAGTACTAAAGATTAAATTAAAAAGTTTATAATTATTTTGAACTCAAAAAATTAAAACAGAATTAATATCTAAAGATAAAGTTTTGGCTATTCAATTAAAATTAAAATTAAGAGAAGGAGTAATTAGATCTATTTCTAAAGTACCAAAAGTTGATAGTACAGATTTAGATTCATTAATTGAATTATTTAATTCTTATTTCTCAATAAGAAATAAAATCTGATGAATATCAATTAGCTGAAAGTTTAGAAAGAATATTTAAGTATAATTTATTTAAAGATGAAAATCTTACTAAAAAACAAAAAATATACCAACCAAACTTATTAAAAAGTGACGATAAATCATTAGTTAATTTTAAAGGATATAAATTACCTAATACAATGGATTTAACACTTTGAGGAGACTATATTTTTATTAATTGATTTTCCTTCAGCTATTGTCTTTAAACAAAATTCAAAAGCAATTTCTCATATAACTTTATTTGATAATTATCAACTAGTTAAATTAAAAATAGATAAAAAAGTGATAATTAAATTTAAAGATACTATAATTGATCTTAATAATTTAAGTTCCTTCAATAGAATTATAGCTTCTCAAGAATATATATTTGAAAATGGAAATTTATTACTTAAAAAATTTACTTATAAAACTAAAATTTTAAGATCCATTTGTCTATCTATAATTAGATCTTCTAAATTTATTACTATGGACTTAGAAACAAGATTAGTTAATAATACAATGGTTCCTTATGCAATAGGTATTTATGATGGAATTGAATCGTTTTCATTTTTTAAAAGATTTTAATAATCCATAAAAAATGATGATAAATGCTATTGAACATTAAAACAAAAATGTTTTAATTAAAAAGATTAAAAATTTGAACAATTTTAAACATCAAGTCTATTTTATAAATTAGTAATGCTAAACTAAATAATTCACAGTTACTTACATTTGCATCCTATTAAGAAATGTTCTTTTTCTTATAAAATTTAAAAATAATTTCTTTTTCTTAAAAATATATTATGGATTAATATATTAAAAAGAAATATTATAAAAAAATAATAGAAATAATAATTAAGATAGTATCTAGGGGTTAGTTTCTTGCTTTATATACATTCAGCGCTTATCTAATATGTTTGTGGCTACCCAACTATGCCTGTTTAATTAATTAATAATTAAATTCAACAATTGGTACACTAGAGAAACACAGCCTATTGATCCTTTCGTACTAGAAGGTCTTTCCCTTTTTACTATTTATTTCTTCAGAAGATAGGGACCATACTGACTCACGTCGTATTAAACCCAACTCGCGTACCCTTTTAATCGGCGAACAGCCGAACCCTTCCAAGCTTCTTCACCCGGAGGATAGGATGAGTCGACATCGAGGTGCCAAACAGCCGGGACAATGTGTACTCTCACCGGCTATCAGCCTGTTATCCCTAGCGTAACTTTTATCGATTGATCCCCGTCTATTCCATTTTATAGCGAGGGGTCACTATGCCCTACTTACGTATCTGTTCGACTTCTAAGTCTTTCAGTTAGGTATGCTTTCCGCCATTATACACTTCAAAACCTTTCACTAGTTTATTGATCTCCATTCAATTTCTAGCTATACCTTATAATAATAAAACTAATTTATTAAGTTTTATTTTTATTTAACTCTTTTTTTATATTTAAAATACTAGAGAATTATTTTTGTTTTTTGTTTTTTTTGTTTGTATATTATAATAAATAATTATAATATTATAAATTTTAATTTAAATCTTTGGATGTACTTTGCTACTTTTTTAAAGACGACCGCCCCAGTCAAACTACCAATTAGTCATTTATCCCTTAAATTTCAATTTATAAGGTAAACAAAGATTTAATTCAAATTATAAGGTTTTCCAATTTTGTCTATCGACAACCCTAATTACTATTAATTGATTTAAAATCAATGTAATAACTAACTATAGTAAAGCTGCATAGGGTCTTCCCGTCCCTCTGAAGACAGCGAGCATCTGCACTCGCAATTCAATTTCACTGAGCAAGTTGTAGAGACAGTGAGACCATCGTTACATTATTGATACAAGACCACATTTAATGGCCAATTTATTTTGCTACCTTAGGATCCTCATAGTTAAGACCGCTATTAACCAGATTTTCGATTAGTAACTTTAAAATTACCTCTCTTATATTAATGGCATTGAGCAAATTTCATCCAGAATACTATTATCTTAATCATTGCTCTGAATTGTGTTTTTAGTAAACAGTCGTGGCCTCCGATTTTATTATACTATATAACTATTTAAATTATGGCTAATTTAAATTTTATATGGTTTCTCTTATTGTCAAACTTATGAGAACAACTTGCCGAGTTCCTTAACAACTTTTAGCTCTACGCCTTAGTATACTCTACTTACGAACCTGTGTCGGTTTAGGGTACGGTAGTATATTAAATTATTATTAATAATAATAATTAATAAATAAATTATATATTTAAATTTCCTGATCTATTATAATTTCCATAAAGATTTTCAATATATTACTCATCAGTCAAAACTTTGGTTTTGAACCTTAGAGGCCGCATTAACATAAGGTGGTTTAACCTTTCCTTATAACCCTTTCGTATTCGGCGAGAAGTATTATAACTTCTTTTACGTTACTCATGTCAGCATTATCTCTTCAGTTATTTACAAACAATGAAACACTGTTTATCATCAATTATACTGAATGTTCTACTACCTAATTTATAAACATAATTTTAATTATATTTATAATTAACAGGATATCGGTTGATTATTTAAGACCCGTTAAATTTTTGGCGCAATAGTCTAAGGGCTGCTACGTTGTTACAACGGTCATTAAAAGATAGCGACTACCAGGCTCACTTTACAGCTGCATTCAATCTATTACTTCCTTTAATTTCACTTAATAACCATTCGGGACCTTGATCCATGTTCTCGGCTGTTTCCGTTTTGACTATTCAACTTATCATGAATAGTCTGAATATCTATTATCAATTTATGTAATTCCGAGTTTCGTTTCCATTGGTAAGATTTTCGAGATCCCCTCAACCTAAACTTTTAATATAAATATATTATTAGTTGGGAATTACCGTGCTGTACCTCCATAAATTTATTAATAGATGTCATACTAAAATATGTTTCGTAGAAAACCAGCTATCACCAGTTCAGATTGGCATTTCACCGCTTTCCAAAACTCTTCGGAGAATTTTGCAACATTCAACCGTTCGATCCATTATAATCTGGTTTTGGAAAGATCAACTGGCTTCGGGTCTAATAATAGTAACTATCCCAGAATTATATTTGTAAATAAATTACTTATATTATAATATAAATTTTATTTTATAAGGAATTTATTCTATTTTATTGTAGTAAAATATTTAAAAATACATTAATTTTATTATACAAATAATTTAGTCGCTTTCGCTAAGGCTAATTAACCTTGCTACTATCATTAACTTACTGACCCATTATGCAAAAGGTACGTCGTCATTTTTATTTTAAAACTTCGACTGCTTATAGAATTACTAATTCAAGACTATTTCATTTCGTTATACAACGAACTATTTCAACTTTTCCTTTACAGTACTTTTCACTATCGCTAAATTTATTATACTTAGCCTTAGAGGATGGTTCCCCTATATTCCGACAAGTTTTCTCTCATCGTACTTATTTTTAAGAAAAATTTTTTATTTTACAGGACTAAATACCTACTTTGGTAATTATTTATTTAAATAATTATAATATAATAATTAAATTATAATTAATGACATTCCAACTTCATTCTTTAATAATTAATTTTATATTATTTCAAATATTTTTTTTTCTTTAGGCTAATCCGATTTCACTCACCATTACTTTCGAAGTCTCGGTTGATTTCCTTTCCTTTCCTTAATACAATGTTTTGCTTCAGGAAGTATTAATATTTAAGGTTTCCCTTAGGATCGCCACAATTTGCTTACTATTAATATAATTATATTAATTAGTTTGTGGCTTTTGGTTCAGACCTCCTTTTTAATAAATTTGCTAGTTATCCTTAATAATTCCTTTAAAATACTTTGATGTTTGTACTAAATTGTCATCTATACTTTTAATTTTTTAATTTAATTTAAAACTATCTAATTTATAATTTTTATTATAATACTTTACTTATATATTATTAATTTAAACGAAAATATTATAAATTTTTAACTTAATTTTTATTCTTTAAATTTAATACTAAAAAATAAATTTTAGCTGAAAAAAGGAATTGAACCTTTATTTTACCGTCATGAATGGTAAGTTTTAACCCTTTAAACTATTTCAGCTTAATTAATAAAATTAGATAATTTAATTATTTTTATTAATCAATAATAATTTAATTAATCAAATGAGTTAGAAAAAACAAAAAATTTTTATATCTACAAAACTAATTATGTTCATATTATTTTTAATACATAATTTAATTATTTTTATTTAAATATAATTATGATTAAAAATATAGCTGATTTACTCTAAATATTAATAAGTCTAAGTATAGGACTTAAAGATCTCTCATCTAAAACAAAAAAATATATAAAACAAAATTAAATTATTAAATTAATAGTTAAGTAAAATAATTTTTATAATTTAATTTTACAAAAGTGTTTAATACTATTATATTTTTTGTTTTAATGAATATTTTTCTATTTTTTTATCCATAGATTGTTCTATTTTTATTAATATACAATTAGATTTTTTATATAAATTTTTATATTATTATAATTAAAGTTTATATAAAGACCTAGAACCTTAACTTAAAATTTAATTTTTTATTTCTTATTAAAAATTTTACAGGTTTAGATATCTTAACTCATTTAATTTTAATTATATTATAATTAATTTTAAATTTATAAAAATAATTCAATATATATCTAAATTATTAATTTAGGGTAAAATCAGAGATTTGAACTCTGAACAGCGTCGCCACAAAACGTTATTTTGCCAATTAAACTAATTCTACCTTATTTATATGTTTTGTCTATATTCAATTTAAATTAATTTTAATTTATCAATAAATTAAAATTACTAATTTTAGATTAATATTATAAATCTTTTTCATTCTAATTAATAAATTATATTTAACAAATAATAAAACAAAATTTGTTTTAACTTTTTATGTTTTTGTTTACTCTTTTAAAATAGAAATTAATTAATTTATAATTAAATAATATAATTTAAAGGGGGTAAATTTAAGGTAAATAATAGAATAATAATTATTTAATTATTATCTGTAGCTAAATCCATTAAAGTATTTTCTGCTATACCGATTATAGGAACAATAATTAAGAATCAAGCAAAATAAAATGTAGTAGCAATTTGTCCTACTTCTACAAAAGGACTTTCTGGATGTTGAGAACCAATTCACATTAATATTACAAAATTTACAATAAAAAATCATTGAGCTAATTTCATAGCTGGTCTAAATTGGCTACCTCTTATTCTAGATAAATCAGTTAAAGGTAATATTAATAAAATTAATAATGAACCAAACATAGCTATTACTCCTAATAATTTATTAGGTATAGATCTTAATATAGCATAAAATGGTAAAAGATATCATTCTGGTACTATTGAAGGAGGTGTACTCATAGGATTAGCTGGAATATAATTATCACTATGTCCTAATAAATTAGGATAGAAAAAAACTATTACAGATAGTGCTAATAAAAATGCAAATATTGTTACAAGATCTTTAAATGTGAAATAAGGATGCATTGCATATCTATCTCCATTAGAAGATATACCATTAGGATTATTTGACCCGTGTGTATGAAGAGCCATTAAATGAGCTACTACTAAAGCAGCTAATAAAAATGGTAGTAAGAAATGAAGAGAGAAAAATCTATTTAATGTAGCATTACTTACACTAAACCCTCCTCATATTAATTCTACTAAATCTTGTCCAAAAAAAGGTACTGCTGACAATAAATTAGTAATTACTGTAGCCAAATCTTAAATTTTACCTATTCTAGCCTAAGCTTTGTATGTTTAAAACAAGTAAATCATGTACATTATAATTATTTTTTTTTTTATAATTTTTTATATTATAAAATTTAAAGGGTAAATGTAAACAAAACAACAAATAATTATAATTTATATATTTTCTGGTCTTGTTTACTCTTTTACTCAAAGTTATAATATAATTTAAAGGGGGTAAATTTAAGATAAATAATAAGAACTATAATTAAATAATAAAACTAAATTAATCTTATACTATGTATGAATATAACTTACAATAGTAACGATTATTTCATTTATATCATTTGCATATAATGCTGCAGCATCAAAACCTCTAATTACATCCCATAATTCTGTATCTGTAACTCTAAATTCAGCAATTTGCGGTCCATATAAAGTTTTTATTTCTTGGAATTTCAATTCATGAATTGTAGGTGTTGGCGTATTCCCATTAGACGTTGCTACTGGTATTGAAGAAATATTTCAAATATTTCTGTAAAGTACACCTTTACTATCTGAAATATTTTCTGTTTTTATATTAGTAGAATTATTAGTTATAGTTTCTATATTTTTAGAAAAAAAATTTTTTTTTATTAAGCAATAAAAAATATAAGCTAATAAACATATAAGAAATATTAAAGTACAATAAATTAAATTTTTTAAATTTAATAAGTTAATCATTGATTTATTTTTTGTTTTTTTTTTTATTAATATATCTTTTTTTATTTTTAAACCAAAACTTCAAAACAACAAAACAAAACACAAAAGAATTTTTTTTATAGTTTAGTTTTTTTATAATTTTATTAAAGAACAAGGGGGTAAAAATAGTAAAATAAGTCTATTAAATAATTTAGACTTTTAATTAGTCTTATAATTTTATTTTAACCCTTTAAATTTAGAATACAAAATATAATGCCTTGTGATTCATTAAAATTTATAATGAATAAAGATTTCGACTGTACATTAAGCATCATTTCAGACACCCACTGATGACCCAGTCTGTCGCGATAGTTTACTCTACCGACGGTCTTAATGCTAAACAAACATTTTTGACCTGTTTTCATCAGTATTGCTATAATGTTTATTATATAAATTTTTAGTAAAAATTGCTTTATATTTTACATTATAACTATATACAAATATATTAAATTAATTTGTATTTCATTTCAGGTATTATATATGGAGATACTATACTTGTAAGATCTATCAAAGATTCTTTTCATATATAAATTAAATATTGATCTTTTTTTCCTGCTGATTGTATAGAAGCTTTTATATTAAAATTATTATGTAAAGCTTTTACAAGTAGTAAACAATCACTATAAGAAAAAGAATTAGTAGAAAGTTTTAAACTTTTACTTACTTTAGCTCCATCAGCCATAATTCAAATAGCTAAAGCTAAAGGAGTTAAATATTGATCAATACATTTTGGTACATGTTTTACTTCATTATTATATCATAGATCATATATTCAATTAAAACTAGTATAAGTTCAAGTTGAAAATCTAACTATTTTTTTTAATTTACCTTTACTACCTAATCTAGTTGTAATAACAGGTAATTTAGAATTACAATAACCTAATTCAGAGAATATTTTATGTAAGAACATTATATATTTTACATGAACAGCTTCTTGATAAAATTTAAATCTAGTACCTACTCCTAATAATAATTTTTCACCTTGAGCATCTCCAAGAAGAGATCCAAATATAATTGAAATTACATCTTTATTATGTGGACCTATTCTATACTTACCTTTAAGTTTAATTACTTTAGGTTGATTATATAAATAAATAGGTGTGATTAATAATAAAGATAAACAAATAAAATATATATAATACATTTGAGGCTTATTAAGCAAACCTCATAAACTCATTTGACCATAAGGTAATACATATCCTAAAAAGGCTATAGCCATCATTAAAATTAAGATTATTACTCCTATACTTCATACTAATATTCTAGGTGATTTATAAGAACTATAATATAATCCTCTAGCTATGTGAGCATAAACAAAAATGAAAAAGAATGAAGCTACATTTGCATGTGTATATCTTAATATTCAACCAGCATTAACATCTCTCATAATATGTTCTACACTATTAAAAGCAAAATCTACATGAGGTTGATAATGCATTGCTAAAAATACTCCAGTTAAAATTTGTATTATTAAACAAGTTCCTAATAAAGAACCAAAATTTCATAAATAGGAAATATTAGCTGGTTGAGGAGAATCTACAATATAAGAATTTAATAATCTTAATAATACATTAGTTTTTAATAATCTCATTTGTATTTATATTTTGATTTAAATTAATGTTCTTTAATTTAATTATTTTCAAATTTTACTAAATTATATTTTATATTTGTATTTTTTGTGTGTTTTTTTTTAGGAGATTTAAATAGTATAAAGTATTAATTATGGTATATATTTATATCTATAAATTTATATTTTTTATAAATATAATTTATACAAACCCTATTTTAATAAATAGTTTACAGTGCAATCTTAAAAATTAATTAAAATTATAATTTAAGATGTGAAATAATTTTTTAATTTTAGTACTTTTGTAGTTAAATTTACATAATAATAAAATCAAAGAATATTTTAATTTTAAATAAATAATTAGATAATTTATAAAAATTGAATCCTTTATTAAGAAAATATATATTAATAATAATTTTATATTTTATAACTACCTACTTGAAATAATATTATTTTCATAGATTTATATATTAAACAAATGTTTAATATTCTAATGTAAATAATTGTTTAAATATTCTGACAAATGTAATAAAAATTTTTGTTTCAAGTTAACATAAAAAATTTTAAGCCTAAGAAGATTTGAACTTCTAGAAATTTCTCATCAAGAAATCATTTTACCATTAAATTATAGGCTTTTAATTAATAATTTTATTTTTGTTCTTTTTATTATATTATTTATATTATCAAAAGTAAATTACAAATTTTATAAAAATATAAATTATAAAAAAATTAAAAATTTTAATTATATACTTTTATATATAAGGGGGGGTAATTATTTAAATTTAATTAATATTTTTTAAATTAACTATTAGCTTGATCAACTCAAGCTAAATAATCTTGAACAGACACAGCTTCAACAACAATTGGCATGAATCCATGTCATACTCCACAAATTTCACTACATTGACCGTAAAATGTACCAGTTCTTTCAGCTATTATAGAAGATTGATTTAATCTACCTGGTACCGCATCAACTTTAAGCCCTAAAGAAGGTACAGCGAAAGAATGTATTACATCAGCTCCAGTTACAATTAATCTAATATGACAATCTACAGGTATAATTACTTTATTATCAACATCTAATAATCTAAATTGACCTAATTCTAAATCAGATTCAGGGATCATATAAGAGTCAAATTCAATAGATTCTCCATTTTCAGTTACATAATCTGAGTATTCATAACTTCAATATCATTGATGACCTACTACTTTAATTGTTATTGTAGGTGATATTACTTCATCTAATAAATATAATAATCTAAAACTTGGGAAAGCTATAGCTATTAATATTAATGCTGGTGTTATTGTTCATATTAATTCAATTAATGTCAATTTAACTCACATAGTTTCCTACGGGATCGGACTATATCATACCGCAATAACGGCTTTCACATGTAGTCTCTGAGGATCCTACTTTAATTATATACTTTTACAAGAAAAATAAAACAAGAATAAAACAAAAAAGTAAATGTAAACAAAACAACAATTAATAATAAGTTTTAATATTTTTTTTTTTATTTGTTTTTGTGTATCTTTTTTACTCTGTTATTCTAAAGACAGTATTAATTAAAGGGAAGATAATATAATTAAAAATTTATTTCTTTTTTCTTGTTTAATTATAAGATTTAAATTAAAAATTGTATAAAATTTTTGGTTTCCTGCTGATTGTCCATTGTAACATCCATTAGAATTTTCACTAATAAAACCAAAAATTTTTTTGTTTTAGGTTTTGTTTATTTTAAATATTATAGTATCTAAGGCTTTAGGAGTTTCCAGCATATAGTGAAATTTAATTCAAAGTTTTTCTAAGTTTAATTAGATGAAAATTTATATCTATTTTTAAATATTTCACCTGAATTCAAATATTTTATAAGGGTACTACCGCTTAACCCTAAGAATTTACCAGCTCTTCTAACTGAAACAAAGCTACCTATTAAATAAAATCCTTTTGAAGAAAATTTTTCATATATATTTACAGGATTTCCACTAACAACATTTAAATTTAATTTAGAGTCTTCAAAGTGTTTTCTACCTAAAACTTTTTGTCTCATCAATTCTATTGAATATTCACTATGAGTTTTACCGAAAAGGGGATTATTTTCTTTTACTTTTTTTAAACTCATTAGTTTTTTAGTTTCTTCAGTTTGATGTGTATCAAATAAAGCAGAGTTTTCTCCTACATAAACTCCTTTTAAAGTTTGACTAAATTTTGTTTTAGTTTTTTCTGTATGTTTTGAATTTAGAAAACTTCCTACCCTTTTTTAAAATATTATATTGAGGATTTAATTTGTCAAAATAATATTGTTCTCTAGCATGTAAATCGGATTTATTACAATATTCTAATATTATTAGAGAAAAATTAGAATATCCGTATTTAATTAATGCTTTACTTATTCTAAAACTATCTTTACTTTTTATATAACTAAGATTAAGATAATTTTTAAATCTATTTGATAAATTAATGGATTGTCCAATATATATTTCCTTAGTTATTTTATTAGTTAGCATATAAATTCCTGATTTACCTTCATTTTCATTTAAAATATCTTTTTTCATATCTAAAATATTTTCATATACTTTAACATAGTTATTATCATCATATTTTAATTGATTTTTAGATAATGTAATATAAGTTCTTATAGAGATGAATATTTTACTTCTTAAATTTTTATTATGAAACTTAGAACACTTTTGAACAGGCACATATTTACCATGATTTAAATATTTATGAATAATAGGTGATTTTTTTGTATTAAAATAATATATTGAAGAACCTAAAACTCAAAATACTCCAACACAAATTACTATTAAATAAAAAAATATAGTATTATGTAATTCTACTATTCCAGTAAATCCTGGTGCAGCACTGTCTTGAAATCCTATTTGTCATGGTTGAGGTGCATCGTTATATATAGTATTAAATAATGATAGTATTTTAAACATTTATTTACTTTTATAAAATTTTTATTTTTTATTCTCTCTTAGTTTTATACTAATCTACTTTTAATTTAATTAAACTATATAATATTATAAATTTATAATATATGACTTATTAGTATTAATACCCTATAAATAATTTATATTATTAAAATAATTAAGGTATTCTAAGATTCGTCTTAATCAATTATTTCATATATTTAAGTAAATTAAATTAATTTAAATAAATATTAAAATCTTTACTATAAATTTCAATATAGTACTACTTTTATTAATATAAAAATTGTAATTAATATTTATATTAGAAAGGAGGGGGGGGAGTAATTATTTAATTAATATCAAATAAACTAAAAAAATTCTAATTTATTATTAATTTAATAGTATTTATTTATATTCAATCTTAAAATTATAAATAAATATTATAATTTAATTTATGATTTATTACTTAATTTAGTAATATACATTCTTATTACTTGTTGGAAAGTAAATAATGGTAATACATATTTAGAAAATATATATATTAAAGTAAGTAAAGTTAAAAATGAAAATGAAAATTGGTTAACAAAATAAAATGGTATTAATTGAGGCATTTAATTTAATAAAATATATATGGATCTCATGTTAAACAAAAATATTTTTGTTTATTTTTAGAGAACTGTCTCTGCTGTTAAGCTATTATTTAAAATGAGACATTGACTGAATTTATAATAAATTATGTTCATGTTATTGATTAAAATTTAATATATTAGAGGGGGGGGGGGGGGTAATTTTAGTAATTATTAATTAAAATATAATTAATTAAAATCTAATATTAGAAGGAGATAAAACTATAATTAAAGCTGCAATATATATTATAAATAATCTTATTTCATTTAATAATAAAGTATCTATTAATATCGGAGCAAAAATCAAGAAAATTAAAGAAAGTAAAGATAAAGTAATATAAATAGAATATGTAGTAATAACACCAGTATCTAATTTACTAATATTTTTTCCTGTATTAGTTAAAGTGTGAGATAAACCGTAAGGTCCTACCATTTCTATTATACCTCTATCTAAACCTTTAGATATTTTATAACCTAAATCTAACCCTTTATTAATAAAATAATTGTTATAAATTATATCAAAAAAATATTTTCCATTAAAAAAAGTATATAAATTTTGTCCAATAAAATTATCAGTTAAATCTATAATAAATGTTGGACTTTTATGATATAAAAATATAGCTAAACTAGCACCAAATAATGATAGTAAAGCAGGTAATAATTTAATAATTAAAGGTAAACTAAATTCAGCTTCAATTAACGAAATATTATTAGGTTTAATAAATAAAGCATTACTAAAGAAATCGCTAGCCATTCCTACAAATAAATCAGAAAATATAAATCCAAAAAATATACTAAATAAAGCTAATAAAAATAAAGGTATAATTACTTTATTATTTGCTTCATGAGCATTTAAATAAGATTGTTTGGGTCCATTTGGTATAGTTAAGAATACTAAACATATTAATCTAAATGAATAAAATGCAGTTAAACCTGCTGTTATACTTCCTAATAGGAAAGCATATATACCACTAAAACTATATTGACCATAAGCTAATTCTATTATTAAATCTTTACTATAAAATCCTGTTAATCAAGGTGTAGCTAATAATGATAATGATCCTACTAACATAGCTGTATAAGTAAAAGGTAAAAATTTAATTAAACCTCCTAATCTTCTTACATCTTGTTGATCTGAAAAACTATGAATTACAGCACCAGCTCCTAAAAATAATAAAGCTTTAAAGAAAGCATGATTTACAACATGCATTAAAGCTACATTATATTGGCTTAAACCTACTGCCATTACCATATATCCTAATTGACTTATTGTTGAAAAAGCAATTATTCTTTTTAAATCATTTTGAACTAATCCACAAGTAGCTGCAAAAAAAGCAGTAGTAGCACCAGTTAAAGTTATAATTAATAAAGCTGTACTACTATATTCTAATAAAGGTGAAGATCGTAATAATAAATATAATCCTGCTGTAACTAGTGTAGCAGCATGGATTAAAGCTGATACAGGTGTTGGCTTCTGTGTTAACAATAAATTTCTTTATTGATCGGACTATATCTTCATCATATATTAATATGAGCTTCACGTGTAGTCTCTGAGGAGCCTACTTAAAGTTACACTTTAAATAATTATTTTGAAATTAAATTGAAAAGAAAAGAAAAACATCAACAAAATAATTATTTGACATTTCCCGATTATAATGAAGCATAAGGCAATTATAATCTTAAATAAAAATTTAGAGTAATATAAACATAACAAACAAAGAATAAATCTTATACTGTTGTCATGTTTACTCTTTTATTCCATTAATGGAATATTACCAAAGAAAAGGGGGTAAGAAGTTATAATTAATAATTTATAATTTAGAATAAATAATTTTTAAGAGATAATCAAATCATTTAGATTTTAACCATGATAATAAGACATTATAGTAAGAATCAAATGATTAATCTCTGGTTTAAATAAACTTGTAGCTGGAAGATGTTCAATTATAAGTCTTAATTCTGTTTGAGTTATACCAAAATTAATAATATCTTGACTATAAAGGATATTTAATTCTTCAAATTTTATTTGTTGAAGAATCCCGGCTGGCGTATTGATAGGATGTTCTTGTAACTCCATTGCAATCTCTCTTCATTCTTCAAAACTTTGAGTATTTAATATAGTTTGACTGTCTAATGAAGTAAATTGATCAAATACACCTCCATTAGAAGGTAAATATTCTTCATTTGCACTTGTCACATATGAATTTCCAGTTTGAGTCCCTCCATCTATTTCTGAATCTAATAAATCATCATTATCAAATATATCTTGAGATATATTTGTTCCTGATGAAGTTACACTTAAAGTTTGAGATGTACCTGATTCGAATGAAGTTACACTTAAAGTTTGAGATGTACTTGATTCTGATGAAGTTAAACTTAAAGTTTGAGATGTACTTGATTCTGATGAAGTTAAATTAATAGGATTTGAGGCTATTAATGATGTAAGAGCTAATCCATCTTTTTCTGAACTATTTGTTATAATAGATATATTTTCAGATGAGTTTTTTTTATTTAAATTATTTAAATTAAAAATTGTAAGACTATAAATAATACCATTACTAGCTAAGATAGCAAATAAAATTATTATAGTTTCAAAGAATAAATTTATATTCATTATTATATTATATTGATTTTTTTTTATCTAAAATTAGTATTAAATTTAGTTATTAAATTTAAATTTAATAACGTTTAACAAATATAATCTATTTCTATTTAAATTAATAAATATTTAAATAAATTATAAATTTAAGTTTTAAGAAATTTATTTTATTTATTTTAGATATATATACCTAATTTAAATTTAAAGTATCCTCTTCTGGATTTTAACCAAAATTTACAACTTTAAGGGTTGTTGTTTTAAACAATTAAACTAAGAGAATTTATTTAATTCACTAACTGACCACCACAAATTAAAAATTAAAAATAGAAGAGTAAACCTATTACACTTTTATGGATATTTTTTTACTTTATCCTAATCATTCTATTTAAAACTATCAACTATTCTTTTATTCGCTTACTCTTTTAAATAAAAAAAAAAAAGGGGGGAATTTTGTAATTTTCATATTTTTATTTTTGTTTTTGTTTCTTTCTTTTTTTCTTTCTTTTATGAAAATATTTTTTTTATTAAAATTTAAAGTGTGTAACTTTGTTGGTTTCCTGCTGATTGCCCATTGTACTATCTTTAAGATTTTCACTACCATGACTATGATGAGTACTTAAAGCTTTAGAGTGTTCCAGCATATAGTGAAGTTTAAGGAAGGCCCTATTTAAAACAATTATATTCCTAATTTATATAAAAAGTCTATATGCATATATGGTTTTACTAAAAAAAATAACTCTATCCATACTAGTTTTAAATATTCTGATTCTGTATTTATTGTTAACTTTGTCTCTTACTTTTAAAGTTGATTTAATATTAAACTTTACTAGTACTGATTGAAGGATTATACATTCTTCTTTAGTAAATGATTCAGTGCAAAAACAAAAACAAAAAACAAAGTGTTTTAGTTCTATCATGTGAGTCAAAATAACCGTCAACCATTATTCAATAAGCTAAAGATATTTCTGAGAACATTTCAGAGATATTTAAAGGAACAATTTTTACAAACTTGTTTTTCCCATTATCTCATTCCTATCACAAATCATGTAAAGCTGTAAAAAAAGGGATGTGTTTTAGTTCAAAAAAAAAAAAAAGATATTGAGTTATTTTTTTTCCTTTATGTTGAGGAAGTGAATTATTCGGATAAGAATAAAAATTTTTTATTAGTAAATTGACTATAGTTATCTTCATTTTAATGTTGTAAATAATTTAAAGATTTAACTTTCATAGTCATAGCATATTTACCTTCACCTTTGTTAAGATTAGAAAGACTAATAGAACCGTCACCTAACATATTTCCAGTAATAGTATGTAATGTGGATGTAAATATAGTACTAAAAATGGGTAACAAAGATGAGTATTTAAAATCGTATGAATGATCTAAATAAATATAAATATAAAAAAATATAATATAAATAATTATAGAAATATAATGTTTAACACCTTTAAAACCTTCCATACTTCCAGGTAATCAAGAATGTAAGGGTATTTGAGCTGATTTAGCCATAGCTCCTATTAATAATAATAATCCGATAATAGTTATAGCTGTTTCATTCATAAATGGTACTATACTAAATATTGTTGCATAATCTAATGATCCAAATAAAGCAAATAATGCAAAAAATCCAATACTTAAACCCATATCTCCTACTCTATTCATAGTTAAAGCTAATATAGCTGCTTTATTAGCTTGTATTCTAGTAAATCAAAAATTAATTAATAAATAAGAAACAATACCAATCAAATCTTAAAATTAAAGGGATTATTTATTTTTATGTCAAAAAACAAAAATAATAGCTTCCCCTTTATTTCCTGTACATTTAAAACCTTACAGGTTTTACATAAAGCCCTAGTATTTATTTAAAAAATATAATGAGACACAAGGCATTTTAATTATAAATAAATTTAGGTTAAATGTAAACAAAACAACAAATAATTATAAAATTATGTACTTGCTAATCTTGTTTACTCTTTTAAATAAATTGTATTTAAAGGGGGTAAATTTATAGACAAATAACTTTATTTAAATAAGATTAATAAAAACAAAACAAAAAATAAAGCTAAACTAGTTAAACAAAATAAACAAATTAGAATTTCTATTATTAGAAATATAAAATTAAAAGTTAATTTTTCTTATCTGTAAGAAAACAATATCTATTTTAATACTGATATCAAATTAAAAATAGATATTAAAGAAGCTATATTAAATATAATAACACATATTATTATAAAGAAGATTCAAATATTATTACTTTTTTGTCATATAGATATATATTTTATAATTAGTAATTTTAAGGTATTATTTATAAAAAATCTATCTAAATTTTTGAAATCATAATTTATTAAAATTAATTTTGCTAAAAAAATAATTAATAACATTAATAATAAATAAGTGGATATAAATTGAAGTATTAAATTATTATTTAAAGTATCTAAAGCAAATTGATAAAGTACTTTATCTGATTCTAAAGGTGAATTAATAAATGTATCTCTTCAATCAGGATTAAATTTATCTAATTCTTGAATAGTTCTACTAGTACCACCTGGGTTTAAATTAGGTGTGTTTCCGAAATTTAAGGATTTCATGTGAAAATGATCTAATTTTAGATTACTAGTTCCAAAATGTTCTTTAAGAAAATTACTGGCACTTTGACTAGATTTTACTTGTTCTAATGTAATACCTTCAATTTTTATTTCCATGGGGCCTGTTTTTATAGAACTTAAACCATTATTACTTGGAAGAGGATTATTAAATAATAATCGATATGTTACTGTTAACCCACTAGCTCCAGCTGCGATTATACCCGCTTTTGGTAATATTGAAAGAGGTTGTTTTACTACTAAACTAGCAGCAATTCTAGCTCCAGCTGCAAAGACTCCTGCACTTCCTAGTTGATAAAATAATGCATTAATTGTTTCACCTGATAATTGAATTTCATTTCCTTCTATTTTTGTTATTATTGTTATATTATCATCTAATAATATTGGATTATTTAAATAATAAATTACGATAAAACTAAAAATAAATATTAATATAGTCATCAGATTTTTTCTTTGAGTTATTAAATCATGAAATTTATTTCTTAGATTTGTACCTAAATATCCCAAGTATATAAAACCAAATAGGATTGTATTTAATATTAAAGAAATGATAAATATTGTAATTAAATGTTGAAAACTCATTGTGTAGTTAAAAACCCTTTGGGACTAGTATTAAATGTCAAATATAAAATATTTGTTGGTAATTACTAGTAAATTTATTATTAGTTTACCTAAACTTAATTTATTCATTAGTATAAACATATATTTCAAAGGGTAAAGTTATTAAACTTAAATTAAAAAGAATTTATGCAAATCCAAACCAGCCCTATCTGGATTTGAGTCAGTTTTTAGCTATAGAATGAATTTGTTGAGTTCCTTCTTTCATTGATTTAATTCCTCTAAAATTTTAAGATAGCTGTAGTACTTTCTCTTGTTTCGTTAAGAGCATTTAAAATTCTATAATCTGAGTTTACCTAATTTTGGTTTATCAATAATCGTTGATGAGTAATTTCTTGTTCAATTAAACTTGCATCTTTTACTCTATCTAAAGAGGGTTGTCAGGATCAAGATTCTAAAGGAGATGTAGTTACATTAGTAAAAATTTTAGTACATTTTGATCATAAAACTCATCCAAATGAATCAAAACATTCCCAGATATAAGGGACTAAATACATAAACATTATGTAGTAAATCATTTAAAAAAATGTCATTACTATTTAATATTTTTAATTGGTAATTGTGACAATAAAAACTAAATTAAATTTAACTTAATTTAGGGATTTATTCATTGTTTATTTTAAATAAATCTATTTAGAAGAATAATGTACCTAGCCTAGTTTCATTAACATGTAATTATACATCGACTAAACAATCTAAATTGTATATATCTTGTTCCTCTTCCTAACAACCACCTTAAGTATTCTTTTTTGGAGTCGAACAAAAATTCTTCACGTTGTTTAACTTCATTGATATTCTACCGTTAAACTAAGAAAAATTATAAAAATTTAACCTTTAATTAATTATTATATTAATTTAATCTTTTATTTATTAATTATTTCTTTTATTGATTACTATTAATTATTAATTTAATAAAAAAGGGGGTAATATAATTAAATTTATAATTGTTTAAATAATGCCTTGTGCTCATTTTGATTTTTAAAATTATATAAATAAATAAAGATTCCGACTATGCATTGAGCACCATTTCAGGCACCCGTCATTGAACTAGTCTGTCGCGATCAAAAATTGTAACCGACGATCTATTAATGAAGCCAATTCATTTGATCGTTTTCAATAACGTCGCAAGAAAACGTAATTAGCTTATTTATTATTTATAATTTCTAATTTCTTATTATTCTTCAATTTAATTTCCTAATAATTGATCGTTTTCTTACTATGGGTAATTATAATGTTAACTATTTACAAGATCCTAATTTATAGTATAATGATGGTAATAAATAAGGTTTAACTATTTTTGTAAATATTTTCATAGAATTAATTTGAATATATATAATATAACCTTTATCTTTCCCACATTTATTAGGTGTAGCATTTATTTTATATCTACTTTTTAATACATTACAAAGAGAATTAACTTCTTCTAATGTAAAACAATTAGTAGCAATTCTGGCACCTTTACCTAAACTAGATCCGTCATCCATAAATCAAATAGCTAATGCTAATGGTGTTAAATATTCTCCAATATTTAAAGGAACAATTTTTATATATTTATTGTCAATTATTTTATAAAACATTCCATGAATTCAATTAAAACTAGAAAATGTGTAACTATTAATTCGATAATGATAAAACACTTTTCCTTTTTGTCTTATTCTTATTTGTAATTTAGGTTTAGTGTTACCACAATAACCTCTACTAGCTAAATAACTATGAAATCACATTAAATATTCTACATTATCACTTGATTGTTCAAATATTACTCTTGTCCCTATACCATTTTTTCTTTTTTCTAAATGAGTATCACCTAAAGCAGAACCTATTATTAAAGAGATTATATCAATATTATGAGGTCCTATTCGATCTTTAGAAGTTAACTTTTTAGGATTTAAATTTACATTATCTTTAATATTTAAACAGATAATGCTATATGTTAAATTTATATTATTGTCCCATTTAAGGCATTCTGTGATACCTTCTCAACCTACAAACATTACAAAAAAATTAGCACCAGATACTAATACTAACATAAAAAAAGTGAATAAAGATAAATATGAGAAAAATCTTTGATTATGAGGATCTTCAGCCATATAATCTGTTGAAAAAATATGAATTAACGAAGAAATATATAATACAGGAATAAACATAGATACTGTTAATTGATCAAATAAAAATTCTCAAGATATAGTCATATATTCAGAATCTATTCAATTAAATAAATAAACTGTTACTGGACTTGAACTTAACCCTACTTCAAAAAAAGCAATAGTTGCTAATATACTAGATAATATTAAACAAGTACAAGTTATTATATGAGATCCTGTTATTCCTATTTTTCGACCTAAAAATCCTGATACAAATGAACCTAATAAAGGTAAAATTAATATTGTTAAATACATTAAGTTTCTTGTCTAATTAAAATATTTCCTTTAATTCTATAAACAGCCACAATAATACTTAAACCTATTACAGATTCAGCTCCTGCTAATGAAATTATAAATATACTAAATATTTGTCCTATTCCATCATCAAAACTAAAACTTGATATTAATATTAGCATAGTTACCGCTAATAACATTATTTCTATAGCAATTATCATTAATATTATGTTTTTTCGATTTAATATAAAACCTAATATTCCTATTAAAAATAAAAATAAGGATAAATTCATAATATTATCGTATTATAAACCCTTTGGGACTTGTATTAATTGTCTAATATTTATATTTATTATTTTTATATATTTTTATTATATTAAATATAAAATATTACTTGCTAATTACAAAATAATTATTTAAATTTTTGTTTAGCATTTATTTAATTATTTTAAGTAAATTTAAATATAATATTTATAAAGGGGGGCGAGAAATAAATAAAGATAATTAATAATAATAATTCTTTAATTAAATATCTTTATTTGATTATTACTTTTATTTATAAATTAATTACCACCTCAGTAATAAACAGCTATAAATAAGAATAATCAAACTACATCTACAAAATGTCAATATAAAATTGCAGCTTCATGTCCTTGGTGATGTGTATCAGTTAAATGATAATTAATTATTCTAACAAAACCTACTAAAATAAATAATGTACCAATAATAACATGTAACCCATGTAAACCAGTAGAAGCATAGAATACTGTACCATATACTGAATCACTCATTGTAAAACTTGATTCTGAATATTCATAATATTGTAAAGCAGTAAATATAATAGCAAAAATTATTGTTAATAATGTACCTAAAATAGCTCCTCTTCTATCTCCTTGAATTAAAGCATGATGACCATAAGTTACAAATGCACCAGAAGATAATAATAAAATAGTATTTAATAATGGTATTGCAAAAGGATCTAAGGGTGTTATACCTTGTGGTGGTCATACTCCTCCTATTTCTATTGTAGGAGATAAACTAGAATGAAAAAAAGCTCAGAATACACTTAAAAAAGCAAATACTTCACTAATAATAAATAATACTACTCCAATTGTTAAACCTTTTTGTACTTGTATAGTATGATGTCCTAAATAAGTACCTTCTGTTATAATATCTCTAAATCAAAGTATCATACCAAATACTGTTAAAGTAAATCCTAAACTTAATAATTGTCCACCGTGAGTAAAACCTTGCATATACATAACTGCACCTAAAGTTAAACTTAATAATGAAAAACTAACTAAGATAGGTCATGGAGAGGGATCTACTAAATGATAAGGAAAAGATTGAAATTGATTTCTATTTATTTTATTCATTTTTTATATATATATTTTTTTTAATTTTTATACTAAAGTGATTATTAATTTAATTTAAACCTAAAACAAGATTTATATTAAAAATATAAATTAATAAAATTTAATATCTAAAATTTTAGATTTGATTAGTTACTTAAAATTGTTAAATTATTCATGTTATAATAAGTTTAATTTCTGTTATTTAGTGTTTTAATGTTTTAATTTATAATTTTTTGTTTTAATAAATTATATAATTAATATATTTGTATATATTTTTTGTTTTTATTAATAAAATAATATATAAATTGAAATTAATTAATGATTAATTATATGTCCAGTTTTTATAGTAATACTAAATGTACCTCTTTTATTTTTATTAACGAATCTATTAGTATTAACTAAGTTAGCTTTAGTTCTAGCTAAACTACCTTTTTGGACTACTTTAGATTTAACTCTTCTTTGAATTTTTTGTGTTAAAACTCTACCTGCTAATTTTAAATAAATTCCAGATAAAAAAGAAGGTATTTTATTATAAGTAAATCTACTATTATTTTTTTTTTTATAAATTTTTATTTTACTTATTTTAAATAATTTCATATGAATATATCTAAATTTAATAAAATTACTTAAAATACCAATAAGATTAGCTAATATATTACTTTCATTTTTGGGAGAATATATCCTAATTAATTCTAATTCTACTGATTTTTTAAATAATTTACTTAATAAATTAACTAATTTTTCTAATTTATTACAATGTAAGATTAAAAATTTAGAATGTATATTACTATTGTAATATTTTTTTTTTAATGGTTTTCAATAATAAAATATTGTAATTTTTAATAAATTTGGATTAATAGATACTATAGGTTTACTTATTATACTTGACATATTCAGAAAGGCTGATTTACATATTGTATATAAATTAAATAAATTTTTATTTATTTGTTTATAAGGTTTATTAGTAAATGTATAAATATGATTAGTATAATTTGCTAATTTAGAATTAAATGGACTAATTAAACCTATATAGGGTTGTTCTTTCATAAGTATTATTTTTTTTGCTTTTAAATTTTTTTTTGTTAATTCAAAATTTTTTTTTAAATCATTTGATTTAGATAAACTTAAATTAAATTGATTTTTATTTAATAAATTTAATTGAAATTTATTAGTATTAACTATTTCATCGCTTAATTTAATTATTGTTTGTAAAATTTTATTAGACTTTTTACTACTTACAAATTTTTTTTTTTCTAACTTTATTTCTTTATATCTATTAAATATACTTTCTACAGATAAATCTGTTATTCCTTTATTTATATGTTTTCTTAACATAGATAAACCATATATAGGATTTATTTTGATATTTGAATATATAAATTTATTCATTATTAAATTTATTTTTAATTATAGGTTAATGTGACAAAGACTAAATTAAAATAAAAATTATTTTTAATTTAGGGATTTTATATTTATAATAATTTATTAAATATAAATCTATTCAGATGAATAAAATATAAAATTAGTTTATAATATATAATTATTAAATTTTATTATTTAATTATACTGGTATAATCTAATTATATTATGTTATAATTCTCTACTTATAATTTTGGTTTGTTTTTTTTTGAATATTTAATTAAATATTAAAAGGGGGGGGGTAAATAAAATAAAAATAATTTAATTTCTTTTCTCAATAAAAAATAAATATTGAATTAAAAAAAAATTCAATAAGTAAATTCGAAAGGTTAAATGTTTAAATTTATTATTATTAAGTAGTTCTTAAAATATAAAAACTAAGAATATAATAATAAGAAAGCAATCATTAAAGAGAATAACCCTGTAGCTTCAGCTAAAGCGAATCCTAAGATTGCAAAGCTGAATAATTGTCCTCTTATTTGAGGATTTCTAGCTGTTGAAGCAATTAATGAAGAAAAGATTAAACCAATCCCTGCTCCAGCTCCAATTAAACCTGAGCAAGCTAAACCTGCTCCAATATATTTTGCTGCTGCTAACATTTTTGTTTTTTTGAATAGTGTTATAATAGCGTCTAATATGTATTATAATTTTAATAATATACCCTTTTATTATATTATATTAATTTATATATTTTTCTTTTAAAAAGATTTTTATGAAAAAAAATGTACGAGTAATCAGATTCGAACTGATGACATCTACTTGGAAGGTAGAGATTATACCAATTTAACTATACTCGTTTATATTTAACTCTATTAAATAACTATTTAATTAAATAAACTATTTCTTTTATATTTTTATTTTTATAATAGGGGGTAAATATAAAAATAAACAACAATATGTTTTAATTTTATAAATTATTAACAAATAAGTAAGAGGAAGTATTAAATTTAATTTTATTTATTATAGCTTATTAAATATAATTTGTTTTACTTGAAATATTTTAAAAATAAATTGAGAAATAACTAATAATTTGACTACTAATATATCTAAATAAAATATACAAAGTGTAAAATTTTATTAAAAAATTAAATATTTTTTATATATGAAATAAATTTAACATAATTTATAAAATTAACAATTAAGAAAATAAAATAAATACTTACATAAATAATATAAAAATTATATGAAATATAAAATATTAAATTTTCAAAATTATTAAATAAATTAACATAAATATCTCCAGATTCTAAAGGACAATGAATATTAACAACATTAATATTAGTTGGAGCATCTCCACTAATAACTGTAGTATTATTTTCCATATTAGTCATTTTAGATGTTTTATAATGTTTGTGGTGAAAAGGTACCATATCCTTAAGTAAATTAATATGATCTTCAGCTTTTTCAACAGTTAATAAAACATAATTTTTAAAATTAGAATCTAAAGGTGAAACATAAGATTCTTGGTGAACTGTTAAATCTAAAGTAGGTCCTACACCTAAACCAAAGTGAAAAAAAAATGTAGGTTCAATTGGTGAAATTTTTAAATATATACTAGATAATTTAACTCCTACAGCATAAGCTATTAATTCACCATAATTTTCAACTAAAGAATTTAAACCTTTTATGTAAATATTATTGTATAATATTAAATATTCAGTACTATCCATATAAATAACATTATTTATTAAATAAATATAAAAAGAATTATATATAAAAATACTTATAAAAACTACTTTGATTCAAGATATGTTATTAAATTTATTATATTTTAAATTCACCTTAATTAGTAATAAAGTTATTAAAGCTATTAATATATTAATATAATAATTTAATAAAATTAAATAACAAGATATTAAGATTAAACTAATATTTATTGTATTTAAGTTAATTAATATATTATTTATATAATTTAATTTATTTTTATTATTAGTTTTCATTTTTAAATTTTAAGTTTGTTTCTAAAATTAGTACTAAATTTGTTTTTGTTTTTATTAAAATAATTTTATTAACGAAGACAATTATTTTATGTTTATTTTAATTATATATAAACTTATTTATTTATATTTATTATTTATAAACTAAAATAAAATTATTGGTTTAATAATTTATTATATAAATTTTCTTGTTTATATCAAAATTATATATTATTATGTAATTATTAAGTCTAAAAATGATAATATTAAACGAGATCTTCCAGATTCGAACTGGGACCCTTCTAAATGACAATTAGAAACTCTACCAATTAAGCTAAGATCCCTTAAATTTAACAGATTATAAAAATTTTTAATTTAAAGTAAATTAACAAGAGCGAGGTGATTCGAACACCTACCAATGATTTTGAAGATCGTCATACTAACCGTTAATACTACGCTCTTTATTATAATTCTTTTATTATTATAAAAAAAAAAGGGGGTAAATAAACATAAAATTAATAATAAATTAAGATAGGTTTAGAATTAAATATTATAAAGTAAAGAAGAAATAGAAAAATGTAAACCATCTAAGATAACATTAGGAAATATCCCTAATAAAACAGTAGGTAATAATAAAGTTAATAATAAATTAAATTCTCTTCTAGAAATATCTTTAATAGGTTTTAAATGAGGAGAATAAATACCATAAGAAATTCTATTATATAAAAAAATAGAATAGATAGCAGATAAAACAATACCAGTAGCACCTAAAGCAGCTATTATAGGACTTCTTTCTCATATACCAATTAAAGATAATTGTTCACCTAAGAAATTTAAAGTTAATGGTATACCAGTATTACTTAATGTGAAAATGAAAAATAATATAGTAAATACAGGCATATAAGTTACTAAACCTCTTACATAATGAATTATTCTAGTACCTGTTCTATCATAAATTACACCTCCTACACAAATAAATAAAGCAGGTGAAACAAATCCATGAGCTAAAGCTAATAATATGGCACCTTCTATACCTTGAATTGTATTAGAAAATAAACCTAATATAACTACACTCATATGTGCAATACTTGAATAAGCAATTAAAGCTTTAGTATCTTGTTGAATAATTGTAGCTAATGAAGCATAAATTAAAGTTATAATTGCTATAGTTTGAACTAAAGGTGAAAAATAATTAGTAGCATCAGGTAAAAAATTTATTAAAACTCTTAAATAACCATAAGTAGCAAATTTTAAAATAGTAGCAGCTAGTAAAATAGAACCAGCTAAAGGACTATCAGCATGAGCTCTATATAATCAACCAGTTAAAGGTCATAATGGAGTTTTTACTGCAAAAGCTACAAAGAAACCTAATCATAAGATTTTTTGACTATCTAAATTTATATCTGATAAAGATATTATTTGAAAATCTGTTGATCCTACATAACTATATATTTGAAGTATAGCTAATAACATAAATAAAGATCCTGCTAAAGTATATAAAAATAATAATAAAGCTGATCTTATTCTAGCTTCACCTGAACCATATATCATAATTATTAAAAATAATACTGGTAAAACACTTTCAAAGAATATATAAAATAAAATTAAATCTAATACTATAAATACTCCTATTTGTAATGTTTCTAATAATAAAAAAGATATTAAAAAATATTTTAAATTATTATTTATATTATTATAATTAGATAATACAGCTATAGGACTTATAAATGTGGTTAATAATAAAAAATATAATGAAATTCCATCTATACCTATATTTAAATGACAATAACTTAAATCTATAAATTCATATACAAATTGATATTGACTAGTATTTGAATCAAATTCTAATCATATATATATTGATATTAAGAAATTTATTATCATACTTATCAAAGTTATTCTTTTCATTCTTATTTTATTTCCTATTGAATTTTCTGGTATTGTTAATAATAATAAAGTACCCATTATAGGTATTAATAATAATAAACTAAGCATTAATAAATAAAAATTTTCTCCGATATTTGCGACTAGATTGTCTATTAAAAATTTTTAATAGATTTTTAATCTTTTTATATTATTTTTATTTTCATTAAACAAAACAAAAAACAAAAATATAATTTGTTTATTAAAGTTATTAAAAACAAAATTTTGTTTTTATTCTTCTTTTTAAAATATATTTCTATATTATTCTATATATTAAATAAATTAATTTAAATTAATCTAAATTTACAATCTATATAATATAAATTATTAAATATATAATAAATATCATATTTAATTAAAAATCGGACACTGTGAGATTTGAACTCACGACTTTACTCAAGTACTCGTTTTCAAAACGAGCGCCATAAACCAGACTCGACCAAGTACCCTATATAATTATATTATTAATTTTATATATATATATACAAAACAAAAATTTTTATTTATTTAAATAAGACCGAAGGGGATTGAACCCTTATAATATCCATTATGAGCGAACTGCATTACCAATTATGCTACAGTCTTTTAATATAATTCTTTTATAAAAAAAAAATTATAAAATAAGAATTATATAATAAAAAAGGGGGTAAATTTATTGAAATTTAAATTTAATAAAATTAAAAATTAAAATTATTAAATTTTACAAATTTAAATTAGTTATAATCAGAAGGATTGAATCATTAATATCATTGGTACATAAATCCTCAACTGAAAATATACCAATTATATTTTCTAATTCTTCTTCAGTTATATGGTAAGCTTCCATTTCTTCGCTATATAAGCTACATATTTCAAAATGTTTTAATTCATGTATTGAAAATTGATCTATATCTACATTTGGCATAAAAAATAAATCTAATTCAGTTGGATCAATTTCTATAGTACTTTGACTGTCAAACGGTGTTTGATAATCAGATGCCATATCTGATTCAAAATCACTGTCAGTTATAGCATCTAAAATTTCATTACTTATAACCATCATATCTTCGTTATTTATAGTTTCTGTATTTATATTAAGATTTTCAGTATTATTCTTTTTTAATAAGTAATATAAAGAACAACTTAAGATAATTCCAGAGGCTATTAAGATATAATAGAAGTTTAAATCATTATCAGTTAATAAGTTATAATTCATTATTTTTATATTTAATATATTTCTAAATTCTCAATTTAAGATTGAACAGGTAACATTTTGAAAGCATGTAATGGGATAGGGCTTTCTAATGTTCATTCTAAAGTTGTAGTTGTATCTGTTTCATTTTTAAATTGTTCTGAAGATGTGAAATAAGAAGGTATATTTCAAGGATTAGTATTTACTAGACTTCCATTAGCAAATATATCATAAAGAATATAACCAAATAATACAGTAGCCATAATTGAAATCATTGATCCAAAACTTGAAATTTGATTTCAACCACTAAAGGCGTCAGGATAATCTGGTATTCTTCTAGGCATACCCGCTAAACCTAAAAAGTGTTGAGGGAAGAAAGTAGTATTAACTCCTATAAATAAAGTTCAAAAATGAATTTTTCCTAATAATTCATTATATGATTTTCCTGTAATTTTAGGAACTCAGAAATAAAATCCTGCAAATATTGCAAAAACAGCTCCCATTGATAATACATAATGGAAATGAGCTACTACATAATAAGTATCATGTAATGCTAAATCTAATGAAGCATTAGCTAAAACTACTCCAGTTACACCACCAATAGTGAATAAAGCTAAAAACCCTAATGCAAATAATAAAGGTGTTGTTAATCTTAAACTACCACCATATAATGTAGCAATTCAAGAGAATATTTTAATCCCCGTAGGTACTGCAATAACCATTGTAGCTGCAGTGAAATAAGCTCTTGTATCTACATCTAATCCTACACTGAACATATGATGAGATCATACTAAAAATCCTAATATTCCAATAGAGAACATAGCATAAACCATTCCTAAATAACCAAAGATAGGTTTACCTGAAAATGTAGAGATTACTTGACTAATTACACCAAAACCAGGTATAATTAATATATAAACTTCAGGATGTCCAAAAAATCAGAAAAGATGTTGGAATAATATTGGATCTCCACCTCCAGCTGGATCATAGAAACTAGTATTAAAATTTCTATCTGTTAATAACATAGTTATACCACCAGCTAATACAGGTAAAGCTAATAATAATAAAATAGCAGTTACAAATATACTTCAAACAAATAATGGTAATTTATGTAAACTCATACCATTTGTTCTCATATTTAATACTGTAGTAATAAAATTAATAGCTCCTAATAATGAAGATACCCCTGTTAAATGTAAACTAAAAATAGCTAAATCAACAGATCCTCCTGAATGAGATTGAATTCCTGATAATGGTGGATATATTGTTCATCCTGTACCTGCTCCATTTTCTACTAATGCACTAAGTAATAATAATATTAATGAAGGAGGTAATAATCAAAAACTTATGTTATTTAATCTTGGAAATCTTAATCTTAAGTAGTTTCCTACCTAAACGGACTATGTCTTCATCATATTTATAATATGAGCCTCGCGTGTAGTCTCTGAGGATCCTACTTAAAATAATAGAAAAATTAAAACACAATACATAACATATAAATTTCACAATAATTTTAATTTAATTGTAAATAAAAATTAGAAAATGTGTATAAATATATATTATACACTCTTTTCTCAAGAATACGTAATTAATTTTAAGGGGGGTAAATATATTAACAATAAAAATTAAAATAAAAATATATTGAATATTAACTAAGAAATCTAATAAAAAGATCATGAATTAATGGATCAATATTATTTGATTGAATAATAGGAATTATGTATGTATTTATTATATAATCAGCATTTGTACCTGTTATTACATTTTTAGTAACATCTGTACCTAATAATTCATTTATTGTCTGAATTTCTTCGTTTGGTAAATTAAATTCAAATTTTAAATCTACTTCATCAAAATTTGTCAGAACTCTTGTATTTTGAGTTGGTATAACAGTAATTACATTAGTTTCTGAATTTATTTGAACATTCATATTATGGTTAAAATAAAGAGAAATTCAAATAGATTTAATAAATACAGACAAACCTATACTTAATATAAAAATTATAATTAAACTATAGATTAATAAATAAAATAGTCATAAAATTTTTAAAAACATTTTTTTTTTATTTTTTAGTTTATAATAGTGTCTAAAGAGTATTTTTACAACATACTCAGGTTGCATTGTTCTTATTTTTGTTAGAGGTTGTATACTATCGTTAAATTAATATTTTATATCCTCTACTTTTATATATTTTTTTTTTTTAATTTTTATTGTTAATAATTTATCTTAATTAAAAATTATTTGTTTTGTATTGTGTTTATTGTTTTATTTTTATTTTGTTGGTTTCCTGCACATTCCTCCCATGTATACATAAGTTTTACGACTAATTCAGTTGAAAATACAACTTTATAAGTTAAAACTTCAATTAGCTGTCTATGTATCTGTTAACTGAAAATTTAATTTCAAAATCGAGAGATTCTATGCATATAGCGAAGTAATAATTAAAAAGTTCACACTTCTTAACGGCATTTCCAGTTTAGAGTTTAATAATCGTTATATGTAAATTTAAAAAGATAATATATTTAAATGGTCTCAAGTAAATTTAGTTCTTTGTCTATTCATACTATTTTTTACAAATTCTGTTTTATTTATACCTTCTTCTGTATAATGTTTGTTTTCAAATATTAAGAATACTACTTCTTTTCAATCGTTATAGTCTAGATATTTACTTGAAAATAAAGGATATTTCTCTAAATAATTTATTATTATTTCTAAAGACATTTTACTTGAAGCTGTTAAAGTATAATATTCATTACCTGTAGATTTTTGTTTTCTAGTTAATAATGAACAATTAAGGAAATTTGATACTTCAGTTAAAACTTTAAAATAACTTTCATTAGTTATTGGATCTAACATTCTCTGTTCAATTCTTAATCTACAAGATATTTTTCTTTTTTTCGCATTATTTTCTAGTTTAGTATGTTGAACTGAAAAACTACCATCTGAATCTATAAATCCACTTAATCAACCATCTTCATATAAAGAACTATCTTTCAATGGTAATTTAATAATATTTGCATTATGATTTTTATTTAATCAGTCTATTAATTTATGAAGTTGATGTATTTTTGGTGTTCTTAATTCACCATTTATTAAATAAACTAATTTTTTTAAACCTATAACAGGTGAAACAGTTAATACACAAGCATTATCTTGTGTTTTATATCTTATAAATCCTGATCCTATTAATTCTAAGAATTTTTTAGCTAACGGTTCATTTTTAAGACTAAAAGTTATGCAAAATCTTGGATTATGTTTCTTTTTTTGATTTGGATTTTGAATTCAAATATGCCCATCTCCTTCAAATAAACCGGCTAAATATTCTTTAAATTTTTTATCTTTTAATAAATTACTACTATAATTTTTATTAAACTCAAGGACCTCCTTTTTATTTGCCATATCAGGAGCTCCTATATGAATGGGTAAAAAATAATTACCAAAACCTCCAATAAATGCAGGCATAACCATAAAAAATAACATTAATATTCCGTGAGCAGTTATAATTACATTAAATAATTGATGATCACCTTGAAGAAATTGAACACCAGGTGAAGATAATTCTAATCTAATTAAAACTGAAAATCCTGTAGCTATCATACCTGCAAATATTGCAAATACTAAGTAAAGAGTTCCAATTTCTTTAGCGTTAGTGGAATAAAGTCGTCAATCCATATAACAATCTTCACTTATCCTTTTTTTTTACTCCTCTATTTTTGATTTAATAATATAACAAAAATTTCAAAAAACAAATTTATAATTTGACGGAATAGAGGTGATTCGAACACCTAAAGGTTGACCCGAACAATTAGCAATTGTTTTAACTTTCCAATGTAAACTATTCCTTATTTATATTTTCTAAAGCTTTATTATAAAATTTTTTTAATAATTAAATATTTAAAGGGGGAAATTTTATTATTAAATATTAAATTATCTTATTATTAACAATAATTAGTGTAAATCATTATTAACAATAATTAGTGTAAATCAATATTAACAATAATTAGTGTAAATAGATAGCATCTTTAATATATGATATTACTAATAATACAAATACATAAGCTTGAATAATAGATACAGCTACTTCTAATCCACATAATGCTAAGAAGAATGCAAAAGGAATTAAAGTGAAAATAGCTATAATAAAACTACTACTAAACATTTGATATAAGAAAGTAGATAATATTTTTAATAAAGAATGTCCAGCAACCATATTAGCAAATAATCTTATACCTAATGATAAAGCTCTAGCTAAATAAGATACTGTTTCTATTAATACTAATAATGGAACTAAAGCTAAAGGAGTACCTGATGGTACAAAATATGAGAAAAAATGTAATCTATGAATATATAATCCAAGTATAGTTACACCTGTTAATATTGTAAATGATAATCCAATAGTTACTATTACAGAAGTTGTGATAGTATAAGAATAAGGTATATTCCCTATTAAATTACTTATTAATATAAAGAAAAATAAAGAATAAATAAATGGTAAATAAATTTCTTTACCTAATTGCTCTCTTACCATTGTATTAATTGTTGTAAATATACTTTCTATTGCTATACTTCATTTTGAGGGTAAAATTTTATTTTCATTATTACTTATTAAGTGTAAACTTATTATTATAAATAAAATTAATATAGAATATAATCCTAAATTACTTAAAGTTATATTTATATAACCTAATATAGGTGCTATTACACTAATTAAACTATTTACTTCAAATTGTTCTAATGGAGAATTTATAATTAAATTATAATTATGTAACATTTTAATTGTTTTATTTTTATCTAAAATTAGTATTAAATTTAGTTATTTAATTTAAATTTAGTAGCGTTTAACAAATATTTAGTATAATCTATTTAAATTATTAAATATTAAAAATAAATAAAATTAAGTTATAAGAAATTTATTTAATTTAGATATATAAACTGATAAATTTTTAAAATATATAAAAATATAGTCTTTACCAGATTCGAACTGACACTAGCGACTTGAAGGGTAGCTGTACTACCATTATACTAAAAAACCTTAATATAATTAAATATAAAATATGAAATTTTCGATCGATATAACAATCAAATTCTGAAATTGTATTTATTGAATTAATCAATTCATATAATAAAAACAAAAATTTTGTTTTGTTTTTGTTCTTAATTTTGTGTTTTATTTTATAAAAATTGAAGGTAAAATTTTTAAATCTAAACAAGTTAATATTAACAAAGACAGAATGGGAATCGAACCCTTCTACTAACTAATGAGATTAGCGTGCAACCGTTACACTAAACTGTCTAAATATAATTAGATTATATTGAACACTATTGTTGTAAAACGTATACGAACAAAGAGACTTGAACTCTTAAGGAATTACTTCCACTCCTGCTTAAGAAGAGATTGTTTACCAATTTCAACATGTTCGCTTTTATTACTCTTTTATATTTAATTGTTTAGTTTTTTAGGTTCTTTTAAGATATGTAAAAAAATTAATTTAATATATATTTTTACTTAAACACTAAAAGGCGTTAATAGGAATCGAACCTATGAATAAAGTATTAACAGTACTCCGCAATAACCTCTCTGCCATAACACCCAAAAACAAAATTTTTATTTTTTATTTCAAATTTCAATTTTTATAAACACAATTAAAAATTTAATATAAAATAAATTATGGTAGGCACGATTCGAACATGCTGTATGTCTCCTACCCAAAAGGAGCGACTGACCAATTTGTCATCTACCATTTAATTTATATATTGAGCAGTAAAGGAATCGAACCTTTTATGGCGCTAACCAATTCTTTTACAGAGAATCACCATTACCAATCGGATCACCTGCCCTTAATTTATAAAAAAGTTTATTTATTTATTTCTTTAAATATAAAATTTTTTAAAAAACAAAAACAAAAAATAATTTAATTTATGAATTCTTAAATATATAACAGGAAATTTATATGAATTAGATTAAATTTAAATTTAAGATAAAATTTGTACATATTTAGAATTGAAAGCACCTGGACTTGAACCAGGACTTTCTCCTTAAAAGGGAGACACTCAACCACTCGAGTTCTGCTTACTTATAATTATTTTATTTAATTATAATTTAAAATTTTATACTATAATGTAATATAATAAAATTTTTGTTTTTTGTTTTATAACCTACTGAGTTGACCAGATTCGAACTGATATTATTCATTACCAAAAAATGATGTTTTTCCAAATTAAACTACAACTCATATCATTTTGTTTATAACTATTTTAATATTTTAAATAAATTATTTAAAATAACCTAAATAATATTGCCAAAAACTGGAATCGAACCAATATCAAAGTCTTACAAGGAATTCGTTTTACCAATTAAACTATTTCGGCTTAAACTTATAAAAAACAAAAACAAAAATTTTTGTTTTTTGTTTTGTTCTTTAATTAATATATTAATAGCAATTTGCCCCGAGAGAGAATTGAACTCACATTTCTATATCTTCAGAATAGCGCTTTGACCACTAAGCAATCGAGGCTTAAAATTTAAATTATTTTAATTAAATAAACAGTTAACAAACTATAGTGAATTTAATAAAATTAAATAATTTATGGAGAAAGATAGACTCGAACTATCATATTTGTAATGCAAATACAACTGATTACCAATTATCAGATTTCCCCTTAGTTTATATTCTTTTAAGTTATCAAAAAATTTTTTGTTTTATTATTAAATATCAGATATCTAAAATTTTATTAAATAAAAGATGATTTGACTTTTAAATATCATATAACTATAAAAAATTTTTTGAATTTAGTCTTATTAAATTGAATTAGCTATTTATTAAATAATAGCACTTTATTAATATATTATTAAATATAAGTTAAAAACAAAACAAAAAACAAAAAACAAAAATTTAAAATTTTTTATTGTTAAATAAGGGGGTAAATAGAGTGAAAATAAATATATATAGTTATTGATAAAAAAATTTTAATTTTGAAAAGAATAATTAAATAATTATTTATTTATTCTTTTGTGTAGTAATAGATATGGCACCTGAACCAATTTCTAATATAAATCCAATTGTTAATACTACAAAGAAAATTAAAGCTATACTAAATCCAAAAGTACTTACTTTATATAAAGTAACAGCTATAGGGAATAATAATAATATTTCTAAATCAAAAATTAAAAATAACATAGCTACTATATAAAATTGAATTTGGAAATCAGTTCTATTTTGTTTTCTAATAGCTGAATATCCACATTCATAAGCTGATATTTTAGATTCATCAGGTCTATGAACTGAAAATAAGAAATTTAAAAATAATAAAATAAAAGCTAAAATAGGAACAAAAATAAATAACATTAATAAATTATTCATTAATAATTAAATAAAGATAAAGAAAGTATTGTTGTACTATTTAAAAAAATTGATGGTTTAAGAACAAATAATAAAATAGATAATGTTAAAGTAGATATAATAAAACTATTAGTACTACTTATTTCTATTTCTGAATTAGAATTTAAATTGTTAATTATTTTTAATTCTTTATCACTATATTCAGAGATATTTTCTTCTTTTGTAAATAATATTTTTATTATTTTTAAATAATAAGAAGCACTTATTATACTTACAATAATAGCTATTATAGACATAAAGTAATATCCATTTTGAATTGCTGAATATAATACAAATTGTTTAGAGAAAAATCCTATTAAAGGAGGTATACCAGCCATACTAAATAAACAAATGGTTAAAGTTATTGATAATACAGGATTTAAGAAAAATTGACCTTTTAATTCTGATATATAATTTATATCATTTTCTGTCCCTGTTTCATCTTCAAACATTATACTTTGTATTAAATCTTTATAAGAATTTTTTATTATATATCCAAATAATATTATTATTAAAAAAGTATTTAAATTTGTAATAGTATATTGTATTATATAAAATATTAAAGCTTCTATAGATTGTTCTGAATTAATAGCTAAAGCTAATAAAATAAATCCTACATGAGATATAGTACTATAAGCTAATAATCTTTTTATTTTAGATTGAGCTAGACCTAATATTGTACCTATTATTAATGATAATAATGAACTTATTAATAATAAATTTGTACTTCATAAATAATTATTATTAAAACTTAAAATATTACTATTTATTATATTATTTAAAGGTTTTAGTTCTAATAATATATTAATATTATCTATTAAATTAATATGAGTTTGTATTTCAAATAAAATTAATAAAATAGATATTTTAGGCATAATAGTTAATCATGTTGTTATTATTGTAGCACTATCTGCATACACATCGGGTGCTCAATTATGTAAAGGTGCTGCTGCTATTTTAAATAATAATCCTATAAAAATTAATATTAAACCTAAACTAAAACCTAATAATATATTATTATTATTATCAATTACTGATATCATACTATATATAGATTCTAAATTAGTTAATCCTGTGAAAGTATATATTAATCCACAACCTAATAATATTATACAAGAAGCTAAACTACCTAATAAAAAATATTTTAATCCAGCAGATATTGCTAATTCTGAATGTCTATATAAAGAGGCTAAAATATATACTCCAAAAGATTGTAATTCTAAACTTAAATATAAAGTTATTAAATTTGAAGAAGATACTAATAATAAAGATCCTAACAGTGATATTAATACTATTATTGAATATTTTATTCTATAATTATTAATTGATAATATATTATAACCTTTTTCATTTAATTCTAGATTACTATCTATAAATTTATGATTTATTAAAGGTCAAGCTATTAATATCACAGAACCTGTTAATATTATAACTATATCAAATAATTGTGTAAATAAAGTAACTTGAAATAAACCACTATAAATACCTATACCTGATCCAATTGACTGAATATAAAAAGCATTAAAAGCTAATGCTCCAGTATAAAGTAATAATAGAGAAGATATTCTTAAATATAAGTTTGGTGAAATATTTCTATTTATCGAAGGTAGGGCTATTGCCACTATAAGAATCATGATACTAATAAACATCATTACTTTTATTTTTTTTTTTTTATTTTAAATATTTTTTAAATTTAACTTAATTTCTAATATTTTTATTAATCATAATTAATAAAATAAAATATATTTAATATTTTCAATTAAATTTTTATTTTTAATATTATTACATCCTATTGGATTTGAACCAATATACAATTGCTTCGAAGGCAAACGCTTTCCCAATTCAGCTAAAGATGTTACAGAATTATAATTTTGTATTAAGCTTTAGATTTAATTTTTTATAATAATATAAAAAAAGGATATAATATTTAAATTTTTAAATAATTATTTTTAATTTAGATAGAGATTATTTATAATTTATTTAGATTTAATTTGGTTACAAGATAATTATCTAAAACAAAAACAAAAAATTGTTTTGGTTTATATTATACGAGCAAAGAGACTTGAACTCTTACGATTATAAACTCATAAATTCCTAAAATTTACCCGGCTACCTAATTTCGGCACACTCGTAAATTAATAAGTGTTTAATTAAATTTATTATATAAATAAATTTAATTATTAAATATAAAAGATTTAAATAAATACAATTTAAGAATTAGAATTTTATTTATTAATTAAAATATTATTATAAAAATTAATATAAATAAGAGATAGAGTAATCGAAACTCTGTCTGCATAGTGTAAATATGCTGTTAAACCACTCAACTAATCTCTTATAAAAAGGGGGTAAAATTTATTTATTTTCCAGCAGCACTTTCCAGTACGGCTACCTTGCTATGACTTTTGAGATGTTACTCAATTGAATTAATAAAAAATTTAATTAATTTAACATAATCGTTATAATATTATACAATAAAATAACTATTTAAATTTAAATATATAAATTTAATATAAACTATGAAAAATTATAATTATATTTCCTATTTCCATCAATATAAGCTTCTTCCCAGCGACAGACAGTTAGTTCATCACGGATGCTAGTTTCACCGTTGCGCTTATTATCAACGATTACTCGAAATTCCTTCTTCATGTTCCCGAATTGCAGAGAACAATCCGTCTAAATTTATATTTTAACTTTTTTTAATGATTAGCTATTCCTACTTTCCAAATTTAATTTGTTTTTATAAAATTAAAAATAAATGCATTATTTAATCTTTCGATTATTTATTTTACATTAAATATAATATTATCTTTAATAATAAAATAAATATATAATTCATTTTAAGAAAAAGTTTTGCATCACTTTGTAAAAGTTTTTGTGGCACGTCGATAGCCCAGTTCATAAGGGCCATAAAGACTTGTCTTAGCCCCAAATGATACTTTATAAGAATCATTAATTGTTAAGTATGTAATAAAATATAATATTTTTAATTAACAACAGGGATTTCGTCCGTTAATGGAATTAACCTCAGTTCTCACGATACGGACTGAAGACAGCCATGCAACACCTGTATTAAATGTTTTTTCAACTATTTAAAATAATTTTTATATTTTAAATAAAAAAACATTCCTTTATTTATAAGTTTTTATTCAAGAACTGGTAAGGTTTTACGCGGATTATCGTATTAAATAACATGCTTCACTTCGTTTGCTCCGA
>Ga0307476_10000251_pt1 | contig 49569 bp, 41 predicted proteins | sample atmos_gasesECM2C_2_FD_203314 | JGI IMG/M metagenome (GOLD analysis project Ga0307476, IMG submission 203314) | Hardwood forest soil microbial communities from Morgan-Monroe State Forest, Indiana, United States - atmos_gasesECM2C_05 | ecosystem: Environmental > Terrestrial > Soil > Temperate... | reverse complement strand
TGGCGCACATCAACCGGATTAACATGATGGGAGAACTAGCCGCCGCGCTGGCGCACGAAATCAAGCAGCCCATTGCCGCTTCGATCACAAGCGCGAATGCACTCTTGCGATGGTTGGCTCATGATCCACCAGACCTGGAAAGAGCGCGAGCAGCAGCAACTCGAATTGAGCAGGAGGGAAACCGTGCGGCAGATGTTATCAACAATTTGCGGTCCTTTTACAAGAAAGGCGAACCGGCTAAACGCCGAATCGTTGACGTCAAAGACATCATTCGAGAAATCACGGTTCTGCTCCGGGACGAAGCCCTTCGTCACTCCGTAACTATTCGTTCTGAACTCGATGAACATGTGCCTGACATCTTGGCTGACCGGGTGCAACTTCAACAGGTATTCATGAACCTGATGCTGAATGCCATCGAAGCCATGAAGGAGACGGGCGGCGAGTTGACGATCAGGTCGGGATTGAACCCCGAAGGGCAGCTATTCATTTCAATCAGCGACACCGGTGTAGGATTACCGGCGGAGAGCAGCGACCGGATTTTTGATGCGTTCCATACGACGAAGCCGCAGGGGACTGGAATGGGTCTGGCTATTACCCGCTCCATCCTGGAGTCTCACGGAGGACGAATCTGGGCCACTTCCAATCGGGGAACGGGTGCAACCTTCCATTTCACCCTTCCCGTCGAAACTGAGGCGCACGCATGAAATCAGTGGGCGTACCCACGGTGTTCATCATCGATGATGATCGCGGCATGCGTCAGGCGATTCAGGATCTCGTCGAGTCAGTTGGCCTCCGCGCCGAGGCTTTTGCAACTGGTCAGGACTTTCTTAAGAAGCAACTCACTGGTGGTCCCAGTTGTTTGGTTCTCGACGTAAGACTGCCTCAGTTGAGTGGACTCGATTTCCAGCGCCAATTAGCGGAGAGCGGCGTGCAAATCCCAATTATCTTTATTACGGCACATGGCGACATTCCCATGTCTGTCCGGGCATTGAAGTCGGGCGCCGTGGAATTCTTGACGAAACCATTCCGGGACCAGGATCTGCTGGACGCCATTCAGCAGGCCCTCCAGCGCGATAGCGCCGCCCGAGAACAACAGACCGAGATCCACGAATTGAAACAGCGCTATCAATCACTGACCGTGCGAGAGCGGGAGGTTATGACTCTCGTGGTCTCCGGAATGCTCAATAAGCAGATTGCCTCCGAAATTGGAGCTAGCGAGGCCACTGTAAAAATCCACCGAGGCCATGTGATGCACAAGATGGGGGCCGGATCGTTAGTGGAGTTGGTACGCATGGCCGACAAGCTCAAACTATCTTCTCGTAAGTAGTCTCGCCTACTTTCTAGGCGGTCCGTTCATGCCGCCGCTTTTCACGTCTAGTCGACTACCACCTAAGTAGTAGTTGGCGCGACTAAGGCCTGATTGTGCCCAACTTGTGACGGCTCTAGTCTTCTCCCAATGAACATCGGGCACAACTCAAAACTAGTAGCAATCGTTGACGACGACCAGTCAGTTCAGCGTTCGCTGCAAGATCTGATCGAGTCAGACGGCCTGTCCGCGCTTTGCTTCAGCTCCGCGGAACAATTCCTGGACTCCCAAGCCCGAAGCCAGGTTGCGTGCCTGATCGCTGATATTCGCATGCCAGGCATGTCCGGTCTTGAACTGCAGGCGAAGCTTAAGGCCGAGCGATGCCAAATACCGGTCATCTTCATCACAGCGCATGGGGATGCCGGGATGCGGATCCATGCCATGCGTCAGGGGGCGGTGGAATTCTTGAGCAAACCGTTCGACGACGCAGTCCTTCTAGAAATCGTTCATGCCGCTCTCGAGCATTAGCTCAGGAATGCGCGGTGGCGCTTTGGGATTCAGGATCGATGACAATGGCTGATCAAGACCGCGGGGCCCGCAGATTCGAGCAGATCGTAGGCAACAGCGCAGCTCTGAGAGTCGTTCTGGAGCAGGCGAAGCGTGTCGCGGCGGCCGATTCCACAGTACTCATCCAGGGAGAAACCGGGACCGGCAAGGAACTCATCGCTCACGCAATTCATATTGCCAGCCCCCGGAGCGGCCACCCTTTCATCAAGCTGAACTGTGCCGCCATTCCTTTCGAACTGCTCGAAAGTGAGCTATTCGGCTACGAGAGGGGCGCATTTACGGGTGCCGTCTCCCAGAATGTTGGCCGCTTCGAATTGGCCGATAAGGGGACTCTCTTTCTAGATGAAGTTGGGGATATACCACTCTCGTTGCAACCCAAACTCTTGCGCGTCCTACAGGAACGTGAATTCGAACGCCTGGGAAGCGGACGTACGCATCGAGTTGATGTCCGAGTGATCGCGGCAACACACCGGAACCTAGAACGGATGGTCAAGTGTGATCAATTTCGAAGCGATTTTTATTACCGGCTGAGCGTATTTCCTATCACGCTTCCTCCGCTGCGTGAGCGGCCTGAGGACATCCGCGCTTTGGTGGAACACTACGTTCATGTCTTTTCCCGTCGAATCGGCAAGCATATAGCTACGATTCCAGAGGAATTCGTGAATGCCTCAAGGGATTATGCGTGGCCGGGGAACATTCGTGAACTGCAAAATGTCATTGAACGGGCGGTAATCCTCTCAGATAGAGAGACTCTTCCCAATCTCCTGCGCCCTGTTCGCCCACCCTCGATTTGTAATCTTCCGGCACGCGAGCATTTCAACGAGACGGAGCGCATTCGGATGTTAGATGCATTAGAAACCACCGGGTGGGTGATCGGCGGACCTGACGGCGCGGCAGCGCGTATGGGATTGAAGCGCACGACCATGATCGCGCGAATGAAAAGACTTGCAATTTCTCGACCGCCAAACGCAAGCCTGGATCAGTTTTCGTCTATGGATTGCCAAAGGAAAGAGATTAACCAAGCGTGAGAAAAGTCACCCTGGAAAGAGCTGAAATGGTGAAGGAAAGCGGATCCGAGTTAGCGCTGTTGCCGGGCACACGCGGCCTCGCGATGCGCATAACTCCTGCGACGCACGCAGTCACCATTTCGAGCCTGTGGCACGGTGCTGCTCCCAGACTCGGTCTGGCTCTTTTACTGGCAACGTTTTCTCTGACCGTAGCTTGCGGTAGCAAAACGGCGACGCCGTCCCTGCCACCTGCCGAGGTAGAAGTCACCGCGGTGGTTCAAAAAGACGTCCCGATCTTCAGCGAGTGGGTCGCCAGCCTTGATGGCTATGTAAACGCGCAGATTCAACCCCAGGTCACGGGATACATCATCCGTCAGACCTACAAAGAAGGATCGTTCGTGAGCAAGGGTCAGATGCTTTTTGAAATCGACCCGCGTCCTTTCCAGGCTTTACTCGACCAAGCGAGCGCTCAAGTCGCGCAAGCCGAGGCGCAGCTGGCTAAAACGCAAATGGATGTCGATCGCGACACGCCGCTCGCGAAGGCCCGCGCCATCGCTCAGAGTCAGTTGGACAACGACATCCAGGCGAACCGGGCTGCCGCGGCGGCGGTTAAGGCCGCTGAAGCGCAGGTCGAACAGGCACACCTGAACCTTGAGTTTACGAACGTGAGGTCCCTGATAGACGGCATGGCAGGGATCGCTCAGGTGCAAATCGGAAATCTCGTCAATCCTACGACGGTGCTCACGTCGGTCTCACAAGTAAATCCAATTAAGGCTTTCTTCTCGATCAGTGAACAGGAATATCTCCACTACGCGGAGCGCATCAATGCGGAGACGCAGAAAGAAAGGCCTTCGAACGGGCCTCCGTTTGATCTGATTCTCGCGGATGGATCGGTATATACGCACCACGGATTTGGTCTGCTCACGAATCGCCAGGTGGACGTAAGCACGGGCAGTATTCAGGTCATTTGCTCTTTTCCCAATCCGCAAAACATCCTTCGCCCCGGTCAGTTTGGAAGGTTGCGGGCAGCGCCCGAGATCCGACGCGGCGCCGTGCTCGTGCCGCAGAAGGCGGTGAGTGAACTGCAGGGAAATTACCAGGTGGTGGTCGTCGGCGCGGACAACAAGGTGAGCATCCGGGCGGTGAAGGTCGGTGATCGCGTCGGGCCGATGTGGATCCTCGAAAGCGGAGTCAAGCCGGGCGAACTGGTGATCGTCGAGGGGCTGCAGAAGGTTCAAAACGGCGCGACAGTGAGAATCAAACCACTGCAGGCGAAGGGCGATTGACCATGTCCAAGTTTTTCATCAACCGTCCGATTGTAGCCATGGTCATCGCGATCATCATGGTGATCGTCGGAGCCGTCACCATCGCCACGCTTCCCGTCGCCCAGTTCCCCAACATCGTTCCACCCGAGGTTCAGGTTCTCGCAACCTACGTGGGGGCGGACGCGCAGACCATCGAACAGTCCGTGGCGACGCCAGTCGAGCAGCAGATGAGCGGCGTGGACAACATGAACTACATGTATTCCCTGAACTCGACCGCCGACGGCCTGATGCACCTCATCGTGGACTACGACGTAAAGACCGATCCGAACACCGACCTGATGCTGACGCAAATGCGACAAACACAGGCCGCCTCGCAATTGCCCTCCGATGTCACCAACTATGGCGTCACCGTGCAAAAGAGCGTGACGGCTCCGCTGATGCTGATCACGCTCTATTCTCCCCACGGCACCTACGATGCTCGTTTTCTTGCGAACTACGCTTATATCAATCTCGCTGACCAGATCAATCGCTCTTACGGCATCGGGAGCGTCCAGGTATTTGGCGCTGGCCAATACGCGATGCGTCTGTGGGTGAAGCCCGACCGGCTCGCGAAATTGGCGATCACAGTTCCCGAGATTGTCTCGGCCATCCAGTCAGAAAATACCGTCAATCCCGCAGGTCAGGTGGGGAGTGAACCGGTTCCGAAAGGTCAGGCGTTCACCTATACCGTGCGGGCACAGGGCCGCATGACATCGCCAGAAGAGTTCGAAAATATTGTCGTACGCGAATCGCCCACCGGGGCGGCGGTTCGCGTAAAGGATGTCGCACGGGTGGAGCTTGGCGCCCAGACCTACAACACGGTGAGCCGCCTGGACGGCAGAGGCGCTGCCCTCGTTGCGGCATACCAACTTCCGGGATCGAACGCCGTCCAGGCGGCAAACACGGTCAGGAAGCTGATGGCAGAACTCAAGACCCGGCTGCCGCAGGACATGGATTATGCCATCTCGCTGGACACGACTGAAGCTGTCAGCGCGGGGATGAAGGAGATCGTGCTGACGCTCGTCATCGCCATTGTCCTGGTCCTTATCGTTGTGTTTCTATTTCTGCAAGGCTGGCGTGCGACGCTGATCCCGCTGCTCGCTGTGCCCGTATCCCTCGTGGGCACATTCATGTTCTTCCCGTTGCTTGGATTCTCGATTAACACGCTTTCACTGTTTGGGTTAGTGCTGGCTATTGGATTGGTGGTCGACGACGCGATCGTCGTTGTTGAGGCAGTGGAGCGGCATATCGACGAGGGCCTCGCGCCAAAAGCCGCTGCGCTCAAGGCGATGGAGGAAATCTCCGGTCCGGTCATCGGCATCGCCCTGGTTCTTTCCGCAGTCTTTATTCCTACCGCGTTCATACCCGGAATCACCGGGCGCCTCTACCAGCAGTTTGCCGTGACTATCGCCTTCTCCGTTATCCTGTCGGCGTTCAATGCGTTATCGCTGAGCCCGGCACTGGCGGCGCTGTTGCTGCGTCCAAAGACTTCTTCACACGGACCGCTCGCGGCATTTTTCGGGTGGTTCAATCGTGTCTTCGCGAATGCTACGGAATGGTATGTCCGGACGTGTGGCTTCCTAATCCGCAAGAGTGCAATCGCGCTGATTCTCCTCGCAGCTTTTGCTGGCACTGCCGCCTGGTTCGGCAGTAGAGTCCCGTCAAGTTTTCTCCCCGATGAAGATCAGGGTTACCTCTACGTCAACCTCCAGCTTCCGACCGCCGCGTCTCTTCAGCGCACAGACGATGTTGCCGCGAAAGTCGAAAACATACTGGCCAGCACTCCAGGCGTTGAGCATACGACCACCGTTGTTGGATTCAGCCTTCTCAGCTTCGTGCGTACCAGCTACAACGCGTTCTTCTTCGTGACGCTGAAGCCCTGGGACGACCGGAAATCACGTTCCGAGCACCTCCAGGCGATTAAGCAGCGAATCAATACGGATCTGTCATCGCTGCCCGAAGGGATAGCATTCTCCTTTTCTCCGCCAGCCATTCCTGGCATTGGGACATCCGGCGGATTCACCTTCGTGCTTGAGGATCGCGCCGGCAAGGACCTCGAATTTCTTTCGTCAAATCTCCAGACGTTTCTCGCCGAGGCGCGAAAACGCCGGGAACTTGCAGGACTCAGCACCACCTCTCTTTCGAGCGTGCCGCAACTGTACGTAGACGTAGATCGCGAAAAGGTCATGAAGCAAGGGGCGTCCGTCAGGGACGTGTATCAGACACTTCAGGCTTTCATGGGCGGCTACTTTGTTAACTACTTCAACCGCTTTGGCCGGCAGTGGCAGGTCTACATCGAGGCGGAGGGCGATTACCGCACGCAGGCGGAAAATGTCGGCCAGTTCTATGTTCGAAATAACAAGGGTGCGATGGTGCCTCTATCGTCCGTCACACGCTTCGAGTCGCGCGACGGTCCGGAATTCACCATGCGCTTTAATGAATATCGTGCCGCCCAAATCAATGGCGCCGCCGCTCCAGGCTATAGCGCAGATCAGGCCATGGCCGCTCTCGAGGATGTTTTTCGGAAGACGATGCCGCGCGAGATGGGTTTCGACTATCTGGGCATGTCCTTTCAGGAAAAGAAAGCCCAGGAAGGAATTCCGCCCGCGGCTATTTTCGGATTCTCTCTTCTGTTTGTTTTCTTGATTCTCGCCGCGCTATATGAAAGCTGGTCTCTCCCGTTCAGTGTTCTTCTCAGCACACCGGTCGCGATTTTTGGAGCGTTTTCCGTTTTGTGGTTGAGGCGTACCATCCTGTCCGCCTTCTTGCCCACTTACTTGGTGCAGATCGAAAGTGACGTCTACGCGCAAATCGGTCTCGTGATGTTGATCGGACTTGCGGCCAAGAACGCCATCCTCATTGTGGAGTTTGTGAAAGAACAATACGAGCACGGCAAGCCTTTGGTGGATGCGGCGCTTGAAGGGGCCCGCCTCCGGCTTCGCCCGATCCTGATGACTTCGTTCGCCTTCATCCTGGGAGCGGTCCCGCTATGGACGGCATCCGGTGCCGGAGCCGTGGCCCGCCAGATCATGGGCACAGCTGTCATTGGGGGGATGTTGGCTGCGAGCCTTATCGGTATTTTTTTCATTCCCGCCATGTTCTACCAGGTGGAAAAGTGGTCGGGCGCGGGCTCGGAGCGCCAATCAGCCTCCGTTTCCCAAATCGCACCGGCGGAGGGAGACTAACGTGAGGTACCACACTATTTTGCTGGGCGCCGTCCTTTTGACTGCTGGGTGCACAGTGGGCCCGTGGTACAAGAGGCCTGCCGTCGCGGTGCCTGGCACCTATCGCGGGAGGGTTTCGGAACCGAGCGCGCCGCCGCAGACCGCAACGGCACAAGCCGTCCCGCTTGGCGAGCAAAAGTGGTGGGAGGTATTCCAGGATGAACAGCTGCGCTCCCTGATCCGCACTTCACTCCAACAGAACTACGATTTGGGCATAGCGGCATCGCGCATTCTCGAAGCGCAGGCGCAACTCGGAATCACGCGAGCCGATCAATTTCCAACGCTGAGCGGGGGAGGGGCGATTGCCGATCTGCGTTCGCCCCAGTCCAAGTTGGTTCCAGAGTTTGAAACCAGCACGGGTCAGGTGAATGTTTCCGCAGCTTGGGAGCTTGATTTCTGGGGCAAGTTCCGCCGCGCGACAGAAGCCGCGCGAGCCAATCTCCTGGCCAGTGAATGGGCCCGCCGGGAAGTTGCCTCAACTCTCGTAGCGAATGTTGCGTCCTCATACTTTCAGCTGCGGGCGCTCGACCTGCAGCTGGAAATCTCAAAGCGCACGCTCGATTCGAGGCAGGAATCGCTGCGACTGACGCAGGTGCTTGCGAATGGCGGCGCGACCTCTCTCCTCGATGTGCGCCAGGCGGAGCAGTTGGTTTTCACGGCGAGCGCGGAAGTCCCCGCTCTGGAACAACAGATTGAGCAACAGGAAAACTTCCTGAGCATACTCCTCGGACAGAATCCCGGTGACGTCCCGCGAGGTCAGTCTCTCACGGAGCAACGCCAGCCCCCCGAAGTTCCTCCGGGTCTTCCCTCGGCATTGCTTGAGCGCCGCCCTGATATTCGCCAAGCGGAGGAACAGTTGATTGCCGCAAACGCCGAGATCGGCGTAGCGCGTGCGGCTTACTTTCCTCAAATCTCGCTCAGCGGCGGAAGTGGATTTCAGAGTTCCGCCTTGAGCAATTTGTTCACCGGACCTGCGGGCGCGTGGAACTTCGGCGCGTCGCTGGCTCAACCTATATTCACAGCGGGCAGACTTCGTTCGGGGGTTCGTCTGGCCGAAGCGCGTCAACAAACCGCGCTGCTTGTTTACCAACAATCTGTTCAGGCGGCGTTTCGCAGTGTCTCCGACGCCCTGGTCGCACACCGCAAGACCCGAGAATTCCGCGTACAGGAAGAATTTCTGTTCCAGTCGGCGCAGGACGCGGCCCGTCTCTCCCACATGCGCTATGCCGGCGGCGTCACCGGTTATCTGGAAGTTCTGACCAACGAAACGAACGCCTTTTCTGCGGAACTTGCGCTTGTGCAGGCCCGCCAGAACGAACTACTGGCGCTGGTTCAGCTGTACGAAGCGCTTGGAGGAGGGTGGCAGACATAGAAGCTTGCTACGTTTGCTCGTTTGTGGAATGAAATCGAAACGGAATGAACGTGATTGATGAATCTTGCAACCTGGATCGCACAGAACAGTGAGGGCACCGCTTGAAACGCAGTGGAGGCGACTTAGCCAGCAGCATCGAAATCGCCGTCGATCGCACTGCGGCGGATGCGGTGGTCCGCTTGCGGGGCCGCATTGACGTGGAGTCCTCACCCGACATGCGGGACTGCTTGCGGACCATTCTCTTGAAAGATCCACCTCCGCAGGCGGTCACGGTGGATTTAGCGGAGGTCACATCGATCGAAGCGTCTGGGATCGCGACCCTGGTTGAGTCGCTCAGAGTGGCAAGGCATCGCAAGATTCGATTCCATTTGCGGGCGCAGGGTTCCGTGCTCCAGCTATTCGAATCTACCGGGTTTCTCGCGCTGTTCGATAAAGAACAGGACGGAAAAGGAGCGTAATGATGGCGAACATTCTCGAAAGCGTCGGTGAGGGAACAATCGAGCACCTCGACTATGTCGGAAGTCTCAATATTCAGTGGTGGGCGACTGTTCGCGCAATGGCACAGGCGCTTCCGTTTGTTGGCAACCGTTATCGCTGGAACACCACTGTAAGCCAAATGCTGGAAATCGGAGTCGATGCAATCCCGATGGTTTCGTTGATGGCAGTTTGCACCGGATTCATCTTCGCCATGCAGGGCGCGTCTGAACTGCGTCGTTTTGGCGCGCTTCGTTACGTCGTCGACTTGGTTGCAGTCGGCTTCACGCGTGAACTCGGGCCCCTGATGACGGCAATTGCGGTAAGCGGCCGGTCCGGCTCCGCCTTTGCGGCGGAGATCGGCACCATGAAAGTGACCGAAGAACTCGATTCTCTCCGTGTCATGGCGCTTGAGCCGCTCGAATTTGTGCTCGCGCCTAAGTACCTCGCGGCCTTGATTGCGGTCCCCTGCCTGAGTGTTATTTCAAACCTGTGCGGCATCCTGGCCGGCGGACTGTTCATGTTCTTCAGCATTCACCTGATGCCAAGCCTTTACCTTCGCTATGTGTTCAATTCAATCGAATTGCGCGACGTGGTGATGGGAATGATCAAGAGCGTGGTCTTCGGGACCATCATTGCCCAGGTCGGTTGCCTTGAAGGGATGCGGGTCCACGGAGGTCCTGATTCTGTCGGTCGCTCAACGACCAATGCTGTCGTGAAATCGACATTCCTGGTCATCATTGCGGACGCAATCTTCACGGCGATTTTTTATTTTACGGCGAAACACTGATGGCCATCATTTCAGTTCGCGATCTGGTGGTGGAGTACGACGGCCGCCGAATACTCAATGGGCTCAATCTCGACATTGAGCACGGAGAGACGATGGTGTTGTTGGGTGGGAGCGGCTCCGGAAAAAGCACCTTGTTGCGTCAGATCATCGGCTTGGAGAAACCCAAGTCTGGCAGCGTGTTCGTGAAGGAAATTGATATCACACGCTGTTCAGGAGTCGAGCTCAAGAAGGTACGCAAATCGATAGGCGTCGCCTTCCAGAGTGCCGCGTTGTTCAACTCGCTAAATATAGAAGATAACGTCGCTCTGCCCTTGCGTGAACATACGCGTCTCGCGCCTCCCATCATTGAACTCGTCGTTTGGATGAAGCTCGCGGCAGTGGGCCTCGCGGACCGTGGAAAATTGCTTCCTTCGGAGCTTTCCGGAGGGATGAAGAAGCGTGCAGCAGTCGCGCGCGCAATCGCGCTTGGTCCCGAAATTCTGGTTCTCGACGAACCATCAGCGGGGCTTGACCCAATCGTGGCGGCGGAACTCGACGAACTGATTCTGCTACTCAAGCGCACCTTCCACATGACCATCATTGTGGTTACGCACGAATTGCCAAGCGCATTCTTGATCGCCGACCGCATTGCCATGCTCTATCAAGGTGCCTTCAGTTCAGTCGGTACCAAAGAGCAGCTCAGGGCGAGCCAGAATCCGCGTGTTCGCCAGTTCCTTGACCGGGTTGCCGAGGACATCGCGAGAACTCCAGTCACTGAACACTTCGCCAAATACCTGAACTCGCCGGAGGCAAATCAGTGAGCACAGAAGCCAAAGTGGGAGCGTTTGTCCTGGGATCAGTTGCGGTCCTCGCTTTTACGATCATCCGCCTGCTCGGCGCACAACTCAGCGGACATGTCGTTCCATACCACACCTACCTTCAGTACGCGGGCGGTCTGGAGCCGGGGGCTGCAGTACTCTTCGGCGGAATCGAAGTGGGAAGAGTGACAGCTGTGCGGCCCGCTGCTGCGGACCCAACGAAGATTGAGATTCAACTCGATGTGAAGGAACACACTCCGCTGAACGAAAAGTCCGTAGCCAAGCTGGGCTTTATCAGTGTCATGAGTGGCGCCGCATTGTCTGTCACGACCGGCACCAACGAGGCCAGACGCCTCCCCCCCAATTCGGTCATTCCGTCGCAGGAGGCCGCGAGCCTGGATGCGATCACCGACAAAATGGCGGGTGTCGCGGACAACGCCAATGGCTTGATCACTGAGGTGCGGGGAGAACTCGGCGGAATTAGCGGAGATGCGCGGACGCTGTTGGCCAATCTGAATATCGTGGCCGGCAACGCTAATCAGCAGAAGGTCCAGGCGGCTTTGGATAACGTCAACGCGATGCTCGCGACCGAACGGCCGAAGATTGACCGCCTCACCGATCAATTGAACGCACTGAGTCGGCACGCCGACGAAACCATTCAAAACGTGAATGGCACGGTCAGCGATTTGCGCCAGCCGGTCCGTGAGGATCTCGCTCAGTTGCAGAGCACGCTGCTCCAGACCAAACAACTGCTGGCTGACATGCAAGTTCTGGTGCGGGCAAATGACTACAAGATCGATGACACCATCGAAAATCTTCGGATGGCGACGGAAAACCTCGGCCAGCTGACCGAATCGGTGAAACAGCAGCCGTGGAGTCTGATACGGATCAAACAGCCGGAAGACCGGAAGCTGCCCAAGTGAATGTTCGAATGAGGAATAAGCACCGTGCGGCGGAGCCTAATAATATGAAGCGAATTTGCGTCACGACCCTGTTTGCGCTTTTCAGTCTGTTCATCCTGGCCGGGTGTTCAGGCAAGATGCGCTATCCGAGTTACTACACCCTCAATCTTCCGGCTCCGCCTGATCCACCGGCAGTCGAAAACGCCAAGGCAACAGTGGCGATTCGCTTGTTCACCGCGCCCGCCTACCTTCGCCGCGGAGAGATTGTTTTCAAGACATCGCCGGAAGCGGTCGGCTTCTACGCATACCACCGCTGGGCGGTTGATCCCTGCGAGTTTGTCACAGATTTGATGCGAGACCGTCTCGGCGCCTCCGGGCTCTTTGCCCATGTGAAGCGATACGACGGCCGATCCGACGCTGAATATCTGGTGAGCGGACGACTGGAGAAGCTGGAAGAGATCGACTACGACGGTGGCGTCAAAGTCGAGGTGGAAATCGTCGCGCAGATGACCCGGTTTGATACCGGCGCAGCGGTTTGGACTAAATCCGTTTTGAAAGTCGGAGCGGTCGACAAGCGAGATGTATCTGCAGTTGTTTCGGCAATGAGCAACATCATGGACCGCGCCATGCAGGATTTGCTCGCCCCGTTGCCCGATGAGATGAATCGTTCCGCAGCGTTCAAAAAGAATTAGGAGTTCCGCGGCATGTTCCGCTTTCGGTGGACAGTGCTTAAGCGCGCGAAAGGATGCCAGAAATGAAAGCACTTGTGGTGAACGCACTGGATGAAGGGTTCGCGCTAGATGAGGCCAAACGATTCGGCGCGACCAATGTCATCGACTCCACGATGAGCAAGCCTGTCGAGGCCGTTCGCGAGCTCCTTCAAGATGGAGCTGATCATGTCTTCGACTTCGTGGGGCAGAAATCAGTTGGCGAACAAGGGCTCGCGATGCTTGCTGCCGGTGGTGGACTTTACCTGCTAGGTGTCGACACACCGGAAGTTGGGTTTGACGTAAACATCTTTAACGCGATCGGCGGCCAAAAGCGTCTCCAGGGCGTCAATTACGGCTCAACCAATGCCAAACGCGATATCCCGATGTACGCGGAACCGTACCTGCATGGCCGAATGAACCTGGATGATCTTGTTTCAAGAAACACATCGCTGCGTGAGGTCAATGAGGGATACGCGGCGCTAAAGGACGGCTCGCTGACGCGAGTTGTGGTTACTTCGTTCTAACTGCGAACAGAAGATTAAGGAGAAACACGATGCCGACAATTACGGAGAATGACGCGGTCAAGACACTCACCACTCACTACATCGACGGGGCGTTCGTGGAATCCCATGGCCGCGAGGTCATGGACATTATCAAACCGACCAATGGAAAGCTGATCGGCCGGGCCACTTTAGGAGACGAAGAAGACACGCGACGTGCAATCGCCGCCGCCAAGCGCGCATTCGCCGCTTTTGGCAAGACGACAAAGGAAGACCGTGCGCGTTATTTGCGCCAGCTGCACAAGGCTGTCTCGGCCCGAGTGGACGATCTAACCGCCATCATGATTGAAGAGTACGGCGGAGTTGCCCAATTCGCCCGGCTACTTGTCGAAGGGGGTATCGCCGCTTTCGCAGCTGCGGAAAAGGCACTCCATGAGATACCTTTGAAAGAAAGCTGGGGAAAGACAACAATTACCATGGAGCCGGTCGGCGTTGCTGGCCTCATTACAGCTTGGAATGCGAACGCGTTGTTTATTTGCTTGAAGCTCGCATCGGCCATAGGCGCGGGTTGTACGGTCGTACTCAAACCGAGTGAAATGAGCGCGCTTCAAACGCGCACAATGGCCGAGGCGATTGATGCGGCTGAGCTGCCAAAAGGTGTGTTCAACGTGGTGACTGGTCTCGGCACCGTCGTCGGGGCTGAGCTCGTGCGCAATCCCGATGTGGCGAAAATCTCGTTCACGGGCTCGGTTGCTGTAGGGCAACAGATCATGCGCGACGGCGCCGCGACAATGAAGAGGGTGACGCTCGAACTCGGCGGCAAGTCGCCGACAATCCTGCTGGATGATGCCGCGCTCGACAAGGCCATCCCATCGGCGCTCATTTTAGCCTTTATGAACAGTGGTCAAGCCTGTGCCGCCGGAACGCGGCTTCTCGTGCCCAAAAGCCGGCTCGACGAGGTCAGGCAGGCGATCAAAAACGAGATGCGTAACTACACAGTCGGCGATCCGGCCGATCCCAAGATCACGGTCGGACCGATGGTGTCGCAGAAACAGTATGAGCGCGTGGAATCGTACATTCGCAAAGGCATTGAAGAAGGCGCTGAGGTACTGGTCGGCGGAGAAGGCCGTCCCAAGGGATTCGAAGGGGGATTCTTTGTGAAGCCTACCGTCTTCGTCAATGTGAAGAACGACATGACGATTGCCCGGGAGGAGATCTTTGGCCCCGTGCTCAGTGTGATCGCCTACGATTCTGAGGACGAAGCGATTCGCATTGCCAACGACTCCAAGTACGGTCTTCACGCAGCAGTCCTGGGAACTGACATTGAGCGCGCGCGGCGTGTAGCTTCTCAGCTGCGAGCTGGCCGCGTTGTGATCAATAACATGACGGACGATGCAGACGCGCCTTGGGGTGGATTCAAATATTCCGGAGTTGGCCGCGAATACGGCAAGTATGGAATTGAGGCATTCGCGGAGACCCGGGCGATCATCGAGGCCTGATCGAGAAATCCCGTGAGCAGACAGCCGCCCTCTCGCGCAAACGAAGGATAGTGGGTTGAATTCAGGGAGTGACGCATCATCACCTGGATGACGACGAAGTCGCAGTAGCAAGGCGGTTTGCGAAGCCTGAAGAATTCTTTGGACGTGGCCCTATAACGATCAGTTGCCCACTGGGCTTCTGAATAAACATGAAAGGACAAGTTGATGAGTAAACACGTCACTATCTCGCCCAACGAAGCCGCTGACCGCTTGGCGGTCCGCGAGCTCGTTGAAGCTTACGCCCACTGCGCCGATCGGCGTGACGCGAAAGGGCAGATGGCCCTTTTCACCGCGGACACGCACTTTGTGGTCTACATGAACGCGAAGGACCCCAAGCCCTCGCAGGAGCTGCACTCACGCGAGGCTCTCGGTCCGGTGTTTGCCGACCTGAACAAATACGCGGCGACCATGCACTTTCTTGGACAAACCACGATTGTCACACTGACCGGCGATCAAGGCGCAGCAGAAACTTACTGCATGCCCCATCACCTCACCATCGAAGGTGAAAAACGAAAGCTCATGATCGCCGCGCTCCGTTATTACGACAAATTCGCAAAAGTGAACGGCGAGTGGCTGTTCGCGGAGCGCCTGCTTTATGTTGACTGGATTGAGGAGCGCGGAATGTCATGAGAACGGCCAGCCTTGGGGGGAGTCGATGAGGGTTCCAACTGTTTTCCAGTCCCGGTCGGACCTGTTGCTCCTCCTGTCCTTATTATCGGCGATTCTGCTGACGCCCGTGTTGAACCAAGATAATTGGAGGCGCCTGGTTCTTGCGGCAGTGACATTCATACCCATTGTCTTGTCCGTCGTCCGGCTATTGCAAATCAGAAGGTGGGTGTGGCCTTCGGTGCTGCTGGCCTTGGGCAATGCGGTCTTTGTGGTGGCGGGCAATACGTTCCCAATCCCTACCCTGACGGGAATCCGATCGGTATTTCTGGCTGCCTTCTTCGGGCTCACGGCCGCTGGCCTTTTCTCGTATCTCCGTAACTCGCGTTCCGTCGCTCACGCGGAGCTCTACACTGCCGTCAACATTTATCTGTTGCTCGGGTTGCTGTGGGCGGCGATCTACCTGGCGATAGACGCTTTCTCTCCAGGTGCAATCCGGATGGCAAGCGGCCCGGCCGACCGACAGACCGAACTGCTTTATTTCAGTCTGATAACCCTAACCACCGTCGGATACGGCGATATCGTGCCGCTGAGCGGAACGGCCCGCATACTAACCGCCCTGGAAGGTGTGACGGGCGTTCTCTATATAGCGACTACGGTGGCGCTTCTGGTAGGCAGATTCAAGAGCGAGTCTTGGGAGACATCGGCGCCTGACGGGGGCCGCAAAAACTTATGACCAAAAACCAAGGATCTTTAGAGGCGTCGATGACCGCTCCGGTCATTAGTCAAAAGAACGTTGTCATTGTCGGCACGACGGGAATGGTTGGCGGATATGCTCTTCGCTACGCGCTCGAGAGTGCCGCCGTGAAAAGCGTGACGTCGATTGGCCGGAAGAAACTTGGTATCAAAGATCCCAAGCTCAAGGAGGTGATCCATGAAAACTTCGCTGACTGTTCCCCGCTGACGGATACGCTCGCGAATCAGGACGCAGCCGTCTATTGCCTTGGAACCTACACGGGGTCAGTTTCTGACGCGCAACTTCGCGCAGTCACTGCGGACTACACGATTGAGTTCGCACGTGTTCTGCGCGGTAGCAGTCCTAACGCCGCGTTTTCGTTCTTGAGTGGCTATGGCGCTGACCCTACCGGCAAGAGCCGTCTTGCCTTTGCACGGTACAAGGGAGAGGCTGAGAAAGCATTAGAAGCGGCCGGTTTTCCACGTGTTTACCTTTTCCGGCCCTCGTATATCTATCCTGTGGAACCACGCAAGGAACCAAACCTCAGCTATCGGCTAATGTACGCGGTTTATCCGCTGTTTCGGGTGCTGTTTCCCAACCAGGTGATTCGCGCTGACGACTTGGCTTGGGCAATGGTGGACGTCGTAACTATGGAGCGTAAAGGGTCGGTGTCAGGAAGCTCGGTGTTGGAGAACCGGGCCATCAGAGACATAGTCAAGTCGCATATGGCGCCATCGAGTCGCGTGGCGCGATGACAAGGGTCTAAATCCGAGTTGCGGCCAGGAACTGCGAAGTGAGGCGATGAATGAAAAAGATCGTGATCATAGGCGCGGGATTTGGAGGGCTTGCTGCTGCTAAGGCCCTCAGACACGCGAATGCAGAAATCTGTGTGATTGATCGTGCCAATCACAACCTGTTTCAGCCGCTGCTTTACCAGGTAGCCACCACCGTCCTTTCGCCAGCCCAAATCGCGTCTCCGATTCGTCAACTTTTGAAGAATCAACGGAATACGACTGTATTCCTTGGCGAAGTGACGGGGATTAATAAAGATGCGAAGTTTGTCTACTTCAGCAATGAAGACTGCAAAGATTCCTCGGTCGAATACGACACATTGATCATCGCAACCGGAGTTACACATAGCTATTTTGGACACGACGAATTCGCAGAGTTTGCGCCTGCTTTAAAGGGACTGGCTGACGCAGTCCGCATTCGTAATAGGGTTTTGAGTGCGTTTGAACGAGCGGAAGCGGAGGAAGGCCCGATTGTGCGGCAGGATTTGACGACTATCGTATTGGTTGGAGCGGGACCAACGGGCGTGGAACTTGCCGCCGCGCTTGCGGTTCTTGTTCATACGAAGTTGAAAACCGAGTTTCGACGTATCGACCTGGCCAAAACCCGGATCGTGCTCGTCGACATGGCGCCCAGGGTATTGGGTACCTTTGCGTCAGAGCTCTCGGACTCTGCCAAGCACCGCCTGGAAAGACTTGGCGTAGAAGTCCGCTTAGGACACAGCGTGGACAAGATTGATCGGGACGGAGTCGTCGTCGGCGGGGAGCATATCCCAAGTAAAGTTGTAATCTGGACCGCAGGAGTAACTCCTTCGCCAGCAGGTAAATGGCTGAACGTGGACACCGACCGCGCCGGCCGCGTCCGTATTCAAAACGATCTCACGGTTCCCGGACATCCAGACATATATGTACTCGGAGATACAGCATCGCTCGAACAGGATGGAAAACCGCTACCGGGTGTCGCCCAGGTAGCGATTCAACAGGGACAGTACGCAGGTCGGCGCATCGCTCGAAGCCTGCTTGCTAAACCCTCCCCCAAGCCGTTCCGGTACTTCGACAAGGGAAACATGGCCGTTATCGGAGCGGGTTTCGCAATTCTCCAAGCTGGTAGGGTCCGGCTGAGCGGACTAGGAGCCTGGCTGGCGTGGACAGGAATCCACATACACTTTCTCTCAACTACCAGTCTGCGTCTCAGCGTTCTTCTGCAGTGGATCTGGAGTTTTGTGACTGGTCAGACCGGAGTTCGGATAATCATGGATCACGTTCCTATTTCCAAACCGAGTAAGAGCGTAGAAGCGCCCATAATCAGCGAGAGAATGAAATGACGAGCGTCTCGCGACAATCGTTAAATCTCTTGCGATTCTCTCCCTCCAACAGATTTAAGGGATGAGACTAAGGAAAACAGCCATGCCTCGGCTGCTGTCGCGACAAAGCAAAGGCCGTGGTTGTATCCGCGAAAAAAACCAAATCAACGAAGGACTAGCAGTTTTCCATGCGGCATGTGGCTTGAGATTTTTTTCGCAGGCCGACCCGAGAAGGTGAGGGTGCTCTTTCGTGTTCTGCGAGAAGCTGTTACGATATTTCTGTTACGATATTTCTGTGACGACGATTTGCTCGTTTCTTATTGGCGGTTTATTAGCGGTTCTGACCCGAGTGGAAGCAATCTGGGTCGTCCGGAGCAGATTGGGCAATTTATGCAATTCGTGCAAAGCCGCATAAAAACTGGCGATTGCGCATCTCGTTGATTTGGCGAGTGGGGACGTAGTTCGGTTGGTTAGAACGCTGCCCTGTCACGGCACTTTCAGCCTGGAATCAAACACACGTCCGCTGTTTCCGCGGACAGCCCACCTTTAGCCAACTAACCCGCAGGCTGTGAGTGGTGAGGTATCTCATTCCGGCAAGCCAATGCGGCGCCTAAGCTCTTCAAAGCGCGGGTCCGAGCGGAGAGGATCGAATCCAGAGCGCAGTAGAATGCTCGGATTAAATCGTTCTTCGTACGCTTTTTCGAGCCAATGCATGGCTTGGTCGTTATCCCCCATGGACGCATAGATCATGGCGATATGTGGAGCATTTGTAAAACTAGGCTTTGAGCTTTTCTTAAGATCGCTCAGCAGCTTCATCGCTTCGTTTTTCTGGCCGGATGCGACGTAGGCACGGGCGAGATCAGCGACGCATATCGGAGTGCCCCCGGACAGCCGGACCGCCTCTTGCAGTTCCGCAACGGCTTCCTTGTCCATCTGTTTTAGCAGGTAGGCATCGCCAAGCTGTTTATGTCCGATGGCAAAAGTAGAATCCATTTCGATGACCTTGCGTCCCTGTTTTACCGATTCATCGTAAGAATGTGCAAGGAGAAGAAACTCCGCCAAATCTGCGTTGATGATCAGGGATAGCGGATCCAGATTTTCCGCCTTTCTCATTTCCACAAGAGCCTCTTTGGGCCGACCCAACAGCCCCAAATTCATAGCATTCCAATGGTGAGCGGTGGCGTAGCCTGGGTTTAGTTCAATGGCTCGCTGAAATTCCTTTCCGGCGGAGTCAAAATCCCAGTCGAAGGCGCGCAAGCTGTATCCCAGTGAGGTGTGAGCTTCGCTCAGGGAACTGTCCAGTTCCAGAGCTTTCATCGCCGCCGCTTTCGCTTTGGGGAACGCTTCCTTGGAAGTCATCACTGCGTATTGCCAGTCTCCCATCAAAGCATAAGTGTCGGCTAAGCCTGAGTACGCTTGAGCGTAGTTCGGGTCCTCCTCGATTGCCTGGTTGAAATAGGCCAGGGCGGCTCTCAACCCATCTGACGTTCGTTTATTCCAGAAATAGCGCCCTTTAAGATAAGACTGGTAGGCCTCCGGATTAACAGCCTTTGCGCTTTTCAGTGCGGCTTGCTCCCGCGGAGTCAAGTTGATCCGAATCCGATCTGCAATGGCGCTAGCCACGCGGTTTTGAAGCGCCAGTGTATCCCGCAACTCACCCTCATAGCTCTGGGACCATAGGTGCTTGTCCGTAGAGGCCTCGATCAACTGCGCCGTGATGCGGACCTGGTCGCCGGAGCGGAGTACGGTGCCTTCTACCACGGCGTCCACATTCAGCTCGCGAGCGATCTGCGGCAGGGGCTTGCGTGCTCCGTTATATACCATCACGGAGGTGCGGGAGATTACTCGTAAAGCACTGATCTGAGCCAGGTCAGTGATCAACTCGTCCGTCATGCCGTCAGCGAAGTAGTTCTGGGAAGGGTCTCCAGAAAGGTTCTCCAGCGGAAGCACCGCTATGGATCGGATGCCCGGGGAAGCAGGAGCCCGCGAACGAAATCTCCAAACGGAGAGAATCGACAAACTAACAATAATGATGAGCGCCAAGGCACCGATGACCCAATGCGTAGCCGACAGCCGACGGTTGGCCGCAACGGGGGCACTGGTCAGCCCGGCGCCTTGGAGCTTACGCGCGGGCCCTGTTGCCGTCGGATCTCCAGGTGGAGATTCGGGCCTTCTTGCGCGGGCGGCGGTATCGACAACCGACACGTCGGCGATAAAGCGATAGCCACGTTTCGGAAGAGTTTCGATGAATCGCGGACTCTCAGCCGAGTCCCCCAAGGCGCTCCGCAGCTTCCCGATGGCGATATTGAGGGCCTGATCGAAATCACCGAAACTTTCGTTGGGCCAGACTCGGCTGCGCAATTCTTCCCGAGTGACGACTTCACCGGGATGCTCTAGCAGGATCTCCAGCAGTTTCATCGGCTGCTGTTGCACTCTGATTCTTAAACCCGACTTCCGCACTTCCCCGGATTGGAGAGAAACCTCGTAAGTTCCGAATCGCACGACGGAACTGGGCGGCGGGGATTCCATAGCGCACTTGGGCTTCGCACGGAAGTCTAGCACTTCTCACAGCCACGGTGTCAGACCCCAGCCAAGATATCTCCAGAGCTAACTCATTCGCCATCAATTATTTGAAACGCAGCGACGCTTTATGGGGAGAAAGGCTTCGGTGAATTGACGCCTAACGATTGGCACGTCAGATTGGGCAGAGATCACAAGACAATAAGGAGATCGTCATGGCAAAGGTGATTGAGTTTTACGAACCGAAGAAGTTCCGGAAGCCGTTGAAGTGGGCTCCTCAGCTGCAGCGCGGAAAGGTCATCGAGTTTTGCCCGCAGACAAAGAAGTCAGCCTAGCCAGGACAAGGTTTCTAGTTGATTCGGAAGAAGGCAAATGAAGCGCATTGGACTTGGCTCACAATGGGTGGTCCGATTTGGGGCTTCATCCTCGCAGGACGATCAACGCTCTGCAGGCTTTCGAAATCGAGGAAATTGCGTACCATGAGATTGCGGAAATATTGTCGATCCCAATAGGAACCGTCATGTCGCGCCTAGCCCGAGCGCGGAAGTTAGTTCGCGAGTCAATGCTCGGCGCTTCCCCGGCTATGCGGCTTGGACTCTCGCCAATAGCCATTCCTTCGGCACTGACTGAAAAATCAGTTCATTTTCAGGGACAGTGAAGTCGGTTCCGCAGCGCGTACACGCGAACTCACACCACGAATTGGCATTGTCTCCTCCTGTGCGGTCTGTTCGCCGGTAGGACACTACCAATGCGCCGCAGTCGGGAATTGGGCAAATCGACCCGGCCGCCACCACCTCATCGCGCTCATCCGGGTCGTCTAGCATGGGGCCTGCCTCCACGTTCTATCACTGTTACTAAGAACGCAGGACCGAAGAAAATATTCCACGATTTCGTCATATGACCGTGATTCTCGCAAAACAGAGCACGATCGGAACGGCAACAAACCTGACACGAGCATTTCCCAACAACTGCACCGTGCCTGATGAAAGCGCTCTCCCGGGCGATATGGAATAAAAGACGAACACTTTGGTTATCTCCAGTGAGTGGCAACCTGGTTCTCAAACAGAGGAATACAAGCTGAACAAGCTGAAGATGATGTTAATAGGGCTCACGATCTCATCCACAGCGTCGGCAAGGACAGTTGCGCAAGTGGCGAAAGGTGCGGGGACGGGGTGCAAGCGGTACATGAATTTCAGGTGATGCTCAGGAAGTACGATTTTAACCCTGGCTCACTACGCGTCAGGAAGGGCGAGCGGGTCAAGCCAGTCATGGCCGCCACGGACCACGATCACAGATTCAAGCTAGACGACTTTAACATCAACCAGAAGATTCCTAAGGGAACGACGGTCGTCGTCGAATTCACCGCGGACAAGGCTGGCACTTTCCAATTTCGTTGCTCGGATGTCTGTGGTGTAGGTCATAGAAGTATGAAAGGAACACTGGTCGTGGAGGAGTGATGCACCTCAGGGTTCAAGCAAGAAAATCAAATATAAGGAGATGAACAAATGACGAAGAAAAATGTGCGGATTGCAGGTGTGGCAATGCCAGTGATAATTGCGATGCTGTTGCTGGTCGCGGGATCATCACGCCTCACAGCAAGTGACCAACCCTCCGCGGCAAACGTGGCGGTGAAAATCGATAACTTCGTTTTTGGGCCGCAGGCGATCACGGTGCCCGTCGGAACGACAGTTACCTGGACCAACAGTGATGACATTCCTCATACGGCCGTGAGCACAGACGGCGTTTTCAAGTCCAAGGTGATGGACACGGACGAAAAGTTCTCTTACACGTTTACCAAGCCGGGAACGTACCCCTACTACTGCTCGGTCCACCCGAAAATGACCGGCCAGATCGTAGTGAAGTGAGTAAGGGCTCCCTCCATTTTGCAGCACGACCGCTATCAGAGCTTTTTATTCGCCGCCATTGCTGGCTCCACGCGCGTAGCCCAGAACGGAACGGCAAAAGAAACGCTTCAGCGTGCGATCTCACTTCTTCCTGGAGCCTATTTTGAGAAGACTGTTTCGCATCGGCTTTGTGGGGGCGGCTGCACTCTCATTTGTCGCCCAGATCGGTGCGCAGTCATCCGATGTGGAAACACCGGAGGCGAATCCCGGTCGTCCCACGGTTTCAACTCCCGCAACGTTGACGCCGGTGGGTTACCTGCAATTTGAAAACGGAGGGCTCTATTCCAAGACATCACCTGAGTTCACAACGCTATTTGGCATTAACCAGGTTACCAAGCTCACGGTTGCATCCGGCCTTCAGTTGCTCGCCCTATCGGAGCCACTAGCGCAAGCAAGTGGAGCTACCGGCGATGCTCTCTCCGGTAATCGCCCCGGCGAAGTCTTCGCTGGATTTCAGGCAGTCGTACTGCCCGGGGAGGGGCACAAACCTACCGTGAGCCTCAGCTACATTCGCCGTCTCTATGCGAGTCCCGCGCCGGAGCTCGACATCGGCACATTCAAGAATAGCGCGTTGATCCTGGTGAGCGATGACCTCACAGGTTTTCACTTCGACATCAACGGCATTTTTTCCGAACAGACAAAAGGCATAATACGTCGAGGACAATTCGGCCAAACCCTCTCGATCTCACACCCGCTGGGACGGCTGACAGTCGCAGCCGAACTTTGGCATTTCACGCAGCCACTCACCAACACGAATGCTGTTGGGAATTTGTGGGCCGTCTCGTACCCGGTCAGGAAAAATCTTGTAGTGGATGCAGGATTCAATCATGGCCTGACCTCTTCCTCGACGCAGTGGGAAGGGTTTGCCGGCTTCACGTATCTTTTGCCTCACCGATTGTGGGGATTCCACGATCCAAAATAAATGTGACGCGCGACCAACTGTCCCTTCCACGCTTGCAATAGTTCAAGGGACAGCTCGGGAATAAAACCGCCCGAGCACCGTTATCAATAGTGACTGCTTTTGGAAAGTTGGAATCTCTCGGAATGCAGGCTCTGTCGCAATCTGTTCGCCTATTCGTTGAATACGCGCGCGCGGGCACACGCCACTAGAGACGGGGAAAGATGGGTCAACCTGAGGAAATCGCGACGGTCGCGCTGTTTCTTGCTTCAGACGATTCGAGCTTCGTGAACGGGGTGGAGTTGTCCGTCGACGGCGGCTTGTCGGCCATCTGAAATCGGCGGATCTCGGTGAGTCGGTAATCACCAATGCGCTCACCGACTCGGATAGGTAACCACCGTCGTTTGCGCAGAAGGCAAACGTTCCGATGCACCAGGACGTCGTTGCCCTCGCGGCACATGCAAGATCCTGGTGACGAGTTGCGTTGCGACGTTCCCCCCAAGAGAGTGCGATCAGCGAACGTTAGCCGGGACAAATCCCAGCACAGGAATCGACTGATGATCTTGGCATCGGAGGTGGTTGCCTCAGCAATCAGAAATTGCATCCAAGATCGTGATGCCAGTCGGGATCAAGCACGCTCTGATCGAAACCTACGAAGACGTGGCTCGGAACCATACCTTACAGATGGCGGCCGCACTCTCTTATTATTTTGTCGTGTCATTTTTCCCGGCCCTAATTCTTCTGTCTGCGATTGTGGCGTACCTGCCCGTGCCCGACCTATTCAACCAGGCGCTGAGCATGATGGCGCAACTGTTGCCGCCGGACACGATGGGGCTTGTCCAGAGAGTTTTGTCGGACGTAGTCACTCCCAGCAGAGGAACGTTCCTTTCCCTTGGAGTCTTGGGAACGCTTTGGACGTCTTCGGGCGGATTCTCGGCAGCCATTGAAGCGTTGAATATAGCGTATGGGGTACGAGACGATCGGCCGTTCTGGAAAACGAGGCCCCTAGCGATGGGCCTAGCTGTCGTGATTGGTATATTGATGCTTGCGGCACTGGCCGTGATGATCGTGGGGCCGAGATTCGGAGAATGGGTTGCCAATCGAATCCATCTTTCTCGTTTGTTTGTTCTGGTGTGGCCTTACATCCATTGGTCCGTTGCCATCGGGTTCACCATCCTCGCTGTGGAAGCCCTATACTTCCTTGCGCCAAATGTTAAGCAACGTCTTAGGGCTACGGTGCCAGGTGCGGTTCTCGCCGTCGGCTGCTGGATTGCGCTCTCTTATCTGCTTGGTCTCTACTTCCGACATTTTGCGAGCTTCAATAAGACTTACGGAACGCTGGGCGCAGGGATTGCGTTGATGACATGGCTCTATTGGACGGGCTTCGCTTTATTGGTCGGAGCGGAGCTTAACTGTGAACTCGCCAAAATTAGCGCCCAAGGCAAGATCGAGGAAAAGCATGAACCTCCGCCCATCACCAGAATCGATTTGGCAGTGTGAGGTTCGAATGCAGGGTACTCAAAATGCGGAAACGGATCGTTCGACACGCGCCCGAGAAGGGTGGCTAGACTTGGAGAAAATCGCATCCGTTGAGGTAACGTCTACGCCATCGAGCTCGAGAGTTACGACGCTTGATTTGACGATTGATCCCGATAGGCAACACAGAACTGCTAGAGCTTGTCTTTTGAGTTCGCGGCTGGCCTGAAGTTAGCGAACCCAGTGCTGTTGGTTACGGGCGTGGCATCTGGCCAGTGCTGCACGACCGCACGGGCTCCTGGGTTCAATCAGGCCCTGGGCTCAATCAAAAGATGTCCTTCGCAAGTTGCAATACACCTGCCAAACAGGCCTTTTCCCAGACCCGCGAGTGACACGGGATTCTTCGCCATGGTCACGCGCGTTTTGACCATTGCTGGATTATCTCTTCATAGAGGCGGATGGTCTGTTTGGCGATCGTGGTCCAGCTGAAGGTCCCCTCCACGCGTCGCCGTCCCGCATCTCCGAAACGCTTGCACCTCTCCGGATCCTTGAGAAGTCGATTGATCTGGAAGGCAAGGTCCCGGGCAAACTGTTCGGGATCAATTGGAAAACCAGTCACAGGATCCTGATCGAAAGGAACTAAGTATCCCGTTTCTCCGTCAACGACGACCTCCCTAATGCCTCCTGTAGCGCTCGCAACCACAGGCGTGTGGCAGGCCATTGCTTCGAGGTTGATGATTCCGAACGGTTCGTAGATTGAGGGGCAACAGAAAACACGCGCATGGCTATACAGCTGGATTGCCTCCTGCTTGGTGACCATTTTCTCGATCCAGACAATACGCGGGTGGTCGCGGCGTGCGTCCTCGACTTTGTGCCTCAACTCCGTGGCTATCTCGGGAGTATCCGGCGCCCCAGCGCAAAGCACTATTTGCGTCTCCCTCGGCAAGTAGCGAATTGCGTCCACCAGATGGGTTACGCCCTTCTGTCGAGTGACACGGCCGACGAACAAGACATAAGGCACGGCCACATCGACCTCATAGTCGGTCAACGCCTTGTTGTCCGAGCTCTTCCGGTATTCGACAAGATCGATGCCGTTATAGATCACGTGAATGCGATCCGTCAGCACCTCCGGATAGGCGCGAAGGATGTCCGCTTTGGTGCTTTGCGAAACAGCGATGATGGCGTCGGCATCGAGAATAGCCGTCCGTTCCATCCAGGAACTCATCTCATATCCACTGCCGAGCTGCTCAGCCTTCCATGCGCGCAGGGGTTCGAGTGAGTGCGTAGTAAGAACGAGGGGAATGTTGTACAGCTTCTTTGCCCAATAACCGGCCATCGACGCATACCAAGTATGGGTGTGGACGATATCAACTCCAGTGAGGGATTTCACTTGTGTCAAGTTGAGGCTCAAAGCCTCAAGGGCGTTCTTGAACTTACCCTCGGTTCCATTTGTAATCTCGTTCCACGGTAAAGCACCGCGGACATGCAGACGGCCGTCATCAAAGTTCTGCGAGCCCCAGCAATGAACCTCCACTGTGATTTCCTTCGCCAACTCGCTGCTCAGGTAATCGACATGGACTCCCGCACCACCGTATATGTCGGGAGGAAATTCTCTCGTGAATAGACCGACTCGCATGGTCTTAGGTCCCTCCGCAGAGGATTAAATCACTACCTTTAAAAGTCAAAACACCTACCTCTAGGCCTACAACAAGATTGAGTTAGTTTTCCGGAAAAGCCTCGGCTATAAGTGACGGAGCGGGTCCTCCACGGCTTCGCTCGACGCTTTCTCGACGTCGCGTCCGACCGATTTCGCGATTAGGTCCCTCGAGTTAAGTCCAACCGCCAGGGCCAGCGTTAAGACAATTCCGCCAAAAAGAATCCCGAAAGCAAGCTCAACGATGCCCGGAGCAATTCGCAAGTGTTCGAGAGCCATGGCGAAGGCCAGTACGATCACGATCCATTTCACGACTACGCTGAGGAAGCGTGCGTACTGAAGGTTCAAATTAACGGCGCCAATGAGCACACTTCGGCCGAGGAAGCGAGCGAGCACATTTCCGACGAACAAGACTATTAAAGCCGCCAACACATCTGGAATATAGGCGAACATCTTCTGGACGAAAAGATAGGTCCAGTCGAAATCGAAAGCGGCGATACCTATAAGAAATCCGCTGACCATGACCAGCGCGCCGACCGATCGAGAGATTAGACGCGTTGGACTTTTCATCGGCGACCACTCGGCCAAGGAAGAAAAGCCCCACCCTCCCAGACGTTCGTCAAAATGAAAGCTGGCAAGCACTCGCCGCACAATTGCTGCCAGAATCCACGCCAAGACTGCAGATACGAGCAACGCGAGAATTAACGCAACCAACCCAGGCAGGAAGTTTGCAAACCTGGTAAGAAAGCGGGTTGTTGACGCCACCAAGGCTTGTTTAACTTGTTCCCACATAAACTCCTCCGATGCTGTATACAGCTTCTAAGGATTGAACCGATCGGGCCAGCGCCAGCGAGAAACCAGGTACGATTTGCCGGCTTCGTAAGCGAGAGAAAGACTTTCCAACCTGTGCGCGGGGGACATCGCCCCGGCAAGCGTCAAGTCATGTACGTACGAAGCGACCCAACCCAGATAGAGCGGAGTCATGGACCTAAGCAAGTGATCACGGCTAATCGTACGGAGGCGATGCGCCAAGGCGAAATCGTAAACAATTCTTACCCACAATTCGTCAGGCAATCGAAAATGTTCGACCGGCAGGCGCGAAAGCTTTCTCAGCTCGAACAAGCTGGCTGGAGGTAAAACCAAGCCCCAGATCTCCTGAAGTTCCCTGTTACCCAATTGAAATGATTCGACCATATCGCGTGTGTCCATAGCGGGCGAATCCTGATCCAGGGGGAAGGGCTCTCCGACTACTGGCAGAGGCAGGGAAACGCGGGTCCGTTGCCAGAAAGGGGCATATCGTTCCATGTCAAGAAAGACCGGGCTCAAAACTTCGGCCAACACGGAACTCAGGTTGCTCCAGTCCGTGGGCGGGTAAATACGCGCGCCGAAATTTACCTCGATGATTTGCAGGTTCTGGCAGAGAGCAGTGGGCGTAAGGGACGCCAATGAATTAAGTTGATTACCGGTCGTCTTTGCGGCCAACATTTTTTGAAACAGGCGTTGCGAAACGCCGATATCCGGCCCCATCGGATTGTTGACTCGCTTTCCGTAGAGAGCGCGCATCATAGGCGCCAAGATGCTCGCGTTTAGCAGGCCCTCGAATTTGCGGCGCGCATAATGCGGTAGAACTAAATCAGCTTGACTATCGAACAATGGCTGCGCTATCCGCCAGGCCCAGGGTGGTGTTGTCGATTCGAGCTTGCTTGCCATAATGCAGCAGCCTCGAGCTTGTAATTTCTCAGCGGCCGCGAAGACGGATTGATAGGTTTCGGACATGCTCGGTAGCCCAGTGGCGGAGACGTCCGACTTTGGCAAAAGCGAAGAAACAAGGAATACGAATGCACGGCCTTCCGTGGTCTCTGAAATAACCGGGGCTGGACCCTCCTGTCGATCATCATGTAATACTGCGATTCGCAACGGACCGGGCACCGTACGGAGTTCGTCACACATCTTCGCGACGGTGTTGGGGTCGGACTCGCCGAGAACCCCAACGACCAGATCGGCGCTGCTCGTCTCTTCCGGGGCTGAACCCATTGACTGCAGGGGTCGCTCAATTTCCAAGTTGGTGCCCCTCGTTAGTTCCTCCATAAAGCAACGAACTCTTTCTTCGCACCAAAAGATCCGCGACCCGGCTCACAAATGAAGCGCGACGATGCCCATTAGCGGAATACGCACCCAGTCGGGGCGTGCATTCAATTCGTAGAGCACTTCGTACAGCGCTTTGTCGACGAGAAAAATATCGAGTACCCTTCGAAAATTATCGGTGTTTTCCGGCAAGAATACAGCACCTTGTGCAGTTCGTCGATATGCGCGCAGGAATTCTGTCGCCACACAGCGCTCCCAAAGCCGGGCCCAGGGCTCCAGGCTGGCCCTGTCGCCCGCACGGCGAGCGCTGAAGTTGATTAAGCTTGAGTAAGCGGCATAGCTGAAGGAGCGAAGCATTCCGGCTACGTCTTTTAACGGGGAATGTTTGGCGCGCCGAGCAGACAATGGCCGTGCAGGTTCGCCTTCAAAATCGAGGATGACAAAATCCGTTTTGACCTTCAGGACCTGTCCGAGGTGGTAGTCCCCATGCACTCGAGTCCGCCAGGTTCGAACAGTTTCCGTTCGGAGCGCCTTGAAGTGATCGAGGATGCGCGTGCGCTGACTCAGTACCGCGGCTGCAATCTCAAGCATATCGTCGGGCAAGTAAGGCACACGCTCCTTTAACACGTCCAGGACACTGGAGGCGTGCTCCTGAAGGTCCGCCAGCAGGGCCTGGAAGTCTCCTGCGGGCACAGCTTCCGGGGCGAACGCTGGATCGTCGGTCGCGCTCGCCAAAGCCAGGTGCAACTCGGCGGTCCGGCATCCGAGCGTGGTCGCTGAATCGAGATAGATGCCGATGTGATCTCGGGCGAGCTCAAGGACGGGTTTCTCGGCGAGCGCCACCAGATCGTCCGGGCCCTCCCGCAAGGCTTCCGGAAACGGGAGTGCGGCACAGGTTTCAAAGTACCGCTCGAGTTCTTCAGTGGTCCAGGTCCAACCGTCGCCTTCATTCGCCACTAGTCCTTGAAGCATAGCCAAAGTCGACGGCTCGGCATCCTCGCGCGGCTGGTATTCCATCAAGCCAGCAAAAGGAGGCACCCGATCGAAGTGCGCTCGATCCGTCAGGTACTGTCCGATCTCAGCATCGGGGTTCAGGCCGGGTTCCTGACGTCGCAGCAATTTGAGGATGAACCGATCGCCATAGAGGATCGATGTGTTCGATTGCTCGGCGGAACCACGCCGGACCGGCAAAGGCATACTGGCTGTACCTAAGATGTTGCGAAAAGACTTGCCGGGAGTGGAGCGAATGCGCCCATGACGGCCTTCCAGTTCCTCCGCATTCTCGATAAGCGAGAGCAGTTCCGAGCACGTGCTATCGTCGAAGACCGCATCGTGCAGCAACCCAGATTTTCTACCAGAGATAACCGAGGAAATGATGGCGTTTGGGGAAGTCTTCTGCAGCTCCTCAGCTGCTTCCGCAAAGCTCAAAGCGAGTGGCAGAAGGTAAACGTCCAATCGGCCGGTATCGAAGAGTACCTCGAGCAACACCAGAACAGAGTGCGATGAGCGAAGCGTTGCCCAGTCAATGATTCGCGTGGATTTGTTGTGGCGAGATTTCCCAGCAAACCAGCGCTGCTTCGGAAGATAGTTGACGAAATTCACTGTCTCGAGCCGCTGGCCGGTTGCTCCGCTCAGCATGCCCTCCCAGCCGTCCGCCGCGTTGATGGGCGATTGTTCGACGAGATCCACACTTGCCTCCGTCGCTTGGGCCCTTTGCTGAAGTTCGAGCCAAAGGAAACTGTACGGAGCCAAGGTGAGCCGATAGGGCCGGTGTTCGATGGCTGGAAATTCAACATATCCGAGCATCTCGACCGGAATAGCGCCCTCCGCTTCTGACAAGTCGAGATCAACAGGTTGCGCGAACCGTGAAAGATTGGCAACACACAGCACCCGTTGGTCCTGATCCTGTCGCATATAGGCGAGAACTTTGCGGTTGGCAGGGTCGAAGAACTTCATGCTTCCGCGCCCGAACACGCTAAACAATTTCCGCAGCGCGATCATGTTGCGCATCCAGTTCAACAACGATGATGGATCGCTTTGTTGAGCCTCCACATTGACCGCCTCATATCCCCATAGAGGATCCATGATCACAGGGCTGTAAAGGCGGGCGGGCGTTGCCGTAGAAAAGCCGGCATTGCGATCCGCGTTCCATTGCATTGGCGTGCGGACACCGTTGCGGTCGCCGAGATAAATGTTATCGCCCATTCCGATCTCATCGCCATAGTAAAGAATCGGCGTTCCAGGGAAGGAAAGGAGCAAGCTGTTGAGTAGCTCGATACGTCTGCGATTGTTGTCAACCAGAGGAGCGAGTCGTCGACGAATTCCCAGGTTAAGGCGCATACGGGGATCCGCGCTGTAAGCGATGTACATATAGTCACGCTCGTCACTGGTGACCATCTCTAGCGTCAGCTCATCGTGATTCCTCAAGAACAATCCCCACTGGCACGTCTCAGGAATGTCTGGGGTCTGAGCAATGATGTCGGTAATGGGGAGCCGGTCTTCCTGGCGCAAGGCCATATAAATGCGTGGCATCAGCGGGAAATGGAAGGCCATATGGCATTCATCGCCGTTGCCAAAGTACGGCAGCACATCAGTCGGCCACTGGTTGGCTTCAGCCAGAATCACGCGATTCGAATAGCCGGCATCGATTTCGCGCCGAAGCGTTTTAATCACGGCGTGAGTTTCCGGAAGGTTCTCGCAACTGCTTCCTTCGCGCTCGACCAGGTAAGGAATCGCGTCGACGCGTAGAGCGTCTACGCCCATATCCAGCCAATAGCGCATGACTTTCAGCACTTCCTCGACTACGGCGGGGTTGTCGTAGTTCAAGTCGGGCTGATGGGAGAAAAAGCGGTGCCAGTAATACTGCTTAGCTACCGGGTCCCAGGTCCAATTGGATCTCTCCGTGTCCGAGAAAATGATTCGCACATCCTTGTATCGGTCTTCGGTATCGCTCCACACGTAGAAATCACGCTCGGGCGAGCCAGCCGGGGCATGGCGGGCCGCTTGAAACCAAGGATGCTGATCGGAGGTGTGGTTCACCACCAGCTCGATCATCACTTGGAGGCCGCGATCGTGAGCGGCAGCCAGGAAATCGCGGAAATTGTCAATCGTTCCGTACATCGGGTGGACACTCAGATAATCAGAGATGTCGTATCCGTCATCCTTCAGCGGAGACGGAAAGAAGGGTAGGACCCACAGACAAGTGACGCCGAGGTCTTGAAGGTAGTCCATTTTTTGAATTAGACCTGGGAAGTCGCCGATTCCGTCCGCATTGCTGTCTTTGAATGCCCGGACGTGGAGTTCGTAGATGACTGCGTCCTTATACCAGAGGGGGTCCGCTGCGCTACCCGGCTGCTTGGTCATCTTTCGTCTGCCTCAGGCGTGGAGTGTGGATTCAGGTTGGTAGATGAGAACTCCGAGAGGAGGGAGGGTCATATTCAACGAAAAAGGATGTCCGTGAACAGGGAGGGGAACGGCTCCGCAGCCGCCGAGGTTCCCCTTACCGCTGCCACCGTACATCGGCGCGTCACTATTTAGCACTTCTTTCCAGAAACCTTCTTGTGGCACGCCAACCCGGTAGTTTTCTCTGACCACTGGAGTAAAGTTACAAACGAAGAGCAGTTCGTCGCCCGGATTTCGGCCCCGGCGCAGGAAGCTGATGACGCTCCGCTGAACATCGCTACAGTCGACCCATGCGAAGCCACCAGCATCGAAATCCAACTCGTGCAGCGCACGCTGGCCGCGATACAGGGTATTAAGGTCGCGCACCCAGCGTTGTAGTGCAGAGTGAAGCGGCGCACCGAGCAGATGCCAATCGAGGCTTGCCTCGTGGTTCCACTCCGACCATTGGCCGAATTCACAACCCATGAATAACAGCTTCTTTCCGGGATGCCCGAACATGTACCCATAGAGCAGCCTGAGGTTTGCGAATTTCTGCCATTCGTCGCCGGGCATTTTGCGCAACATAGAGCCCTTCCCATAGACGACCTCATCATGAGAAAACGGCAGAACGAAATTCTCACTGAACGCATACAGCAGGCTAAAAGTAATCTGATTGTGGTGGTAGCTTCGATGGATCGGATCCTCGGACATATAGCTGAGCATATCGTGCATCCAGCCCATGTTCCACTTGAGTCCGAATCCGAGGCCGCCAAGGTAAGCTGGCCGCGAAACTTGGGGCCAAGCAGTTGACTCCTCGGCGACCATCATCACGTCCGGAAACGCGGTATAGACCTCTTCGTTGAGGGCTCTCAAGAATTCAATGGCCTCGATGTTCTCCCTTCCGCCGTAGCGGTTCGGGATCCACTCGCTTTCGCGACGCCCATAGTCGAGATACAGCATGGCCGCGACGGCGTCGACGCGCAGTCCGTCGACATGATACCTGTCGATCCAGAACACCGCGTTGCTGATGAGAAAGCTCTTCACCTCATTACGGCCATAGTTAAAAACGAAAGTGTTCCAATCGGGGTGCTCGCCTTTGCGCGGGTCCGCGTGCTCGTAAAGATGAGTTCCGTCGAAATAGCCGAGACCGGCTTCATCTTTCGGGAAATGCGCTGGAACCCAGTCCAGGATCACGCCGATCCCGCACTGATGAAGATAGTCCACGAGATACATGAAGTCGGCGGGAGTTCCAAAGCGGCTGGTGGGTGCGAAATAGCCCGTTGTTTCGTATCCCCAAGAACCGTCAAACGGATGCTCCATCACGGGGAGCAATTCCACGTGGGTGAAACCTGCGTTGTGGACATATTCCGCCAGCAACGGGGCCATTTCGCGGTAGCTGAGCCACCGGTTACCTTCCTCGGGCACCCGTCTCCAGGATCCCAGGTGCACTTCGTAAATGGAGATGGGCGCATCGAGAGCATTGTGCTTGGCCCGGTTGGCCATCCAGGAGGCGTCCTCCCAGGAATAGCTTTCCAGGTCCCAGACCTTTGATGCGGTATGAGGTCGAAGCTCCGCCGCAAAACCATACGGATCAGGCCTGTCAGTCTTATACCCATGATATTGCGATTCCACGTGATACTTGTAGACCTCTCCTCGACCGATATTGGGTATGAAACTCTCCCAGACTCCCGACGAACTCGGCTCCATTGGATTAGCCGATGTATTCCAGTTGTTGAAATCACCGATGACGGAGACTTTCCTGGCATTGGGAGCCCAAACGGCAAATTGAACTCCTCGCTGCCCATTACGCTGAGTAATGTGTGCACCGAGTTTTTGGTACGCGCGGTGAAAGGTGCCCTCGGCAAGCAAATACCGATCGAATTCGCTTAGCACTGATTGCGTCATACGCTCTCCGGTTCCGGTGTTGGACTCGTTAGCCAAAAAGCCTATTCGATAGAGCGACTCAGAGATAATAGTCGAAATCCTGCTCCGTTCTAACCCACCGCCTCAGGTGCAAAATATGTGCCGGCAGGCTCTCCGGCACAAGCTCCACGTAATTCCGGGGACCCTGCCACAAAAACCGGCCTTCGCTGAGTACGTCATGAACTTGAAACGAATGGCTCGCCTCCAATCCAATCGAGTGCAGATCGACATCGATCCAGCCCGTCTGGACGTGGAAACAGTCAAGATTCACAACAACGATGATTACGCTGGAGAGATCATCGCTTGCTTTGCTGTAACAAAGTATCGCCGGATTGTCAGTTTCATGAAAGCGCAGGTTGTGATTACTTTGTAGCGCTGGGTTCTCTTTGCGAATGCGGTTCAACCTCGAGATTAGGTTCTTAAGGCTGCCTTTAGAATTCAAATCGCGGTGCTTCAGTTCATATTTCTCGGAATTCAAGTACTCTTCTTTGCCCGGTTCTAGTGGAGCATTCTCACACAACTCAAACGCCGGGCCGTAGATCCCATAGCTGGCGCCCAATGTCGCAGCCAAAATGAGGCGTACGACGAAGGACGGGTGTCCGCCGACCTGGAGAAACTCCGGGAGAATGTCCGGGGTATTCGGCCAGAGGTTTGGGTGGAAGTACTCAAGCACGTGGGTGTTCGTGAGTTCATTGAAGTAGTCGGTGAGCTCCGGTTTCGTGTTGCGCCATGTGAAATAGGTGTACGACTGGGAAAAGCCCAGCTTTGCCAGCCGATACATGACGTTGGGTCGCGTGAATGCTTCGGCAAGAAAGAGTACATCGGGATGCTGCGTTTTAATTTCGCCAATCACCCATTCCCAAAAGGCAAGAGACTTGGTGTGAGGATTGTCGACGCGAAAGATGCGCACGCCTCGTTCGATCCAGAAAACGAAAACACTCTTCAGTTCCTGCCACAGTTCTCGCCACTGCGGAGTCTCAAAATCGAAGGGGTAAATGTCCTGATACTTCTTGGGCGGATTCTCCGCATATTGAATCGTGCCGTCGGGGCGAGTGCTGAACCATTCTGGATGCTGTTGCACATACGGATGATCGGGGCTGCACTGCAGGGCGACGTCGAGGGCCACTTCCAAGCCGTGATCTGCCGCCTTGGAAAGGAATCTCCCAAAATCCTGCAATGTGCCCAGTTCAGGGTGGATAGATTTGTGGCCGCCTTCCGCCGATCCGATGGCCCATGGACTCCCAACATCGTCAGGCTGAGCCGAAACTGAATTGTTCTTGCCCTTTCGAAATGTTTTTCCGATCGGATGTATCGGCGGCAGATAGATTACGTCGAATCCCATTGAGGCCACATAAGGAAGCCATTCCTCGCAATCGCGAAGGGTTCCGTGACGCCCAGGCTGGGGCGAGCATGATCGCGGAAACAGCTCGTACCAGGTTGAAAAACGCGCCTTCTGCCGTTCGACAATAACGGGCAACTGCTTATCGTACCGGGTGGCGAAATCGCGCCCAGGAGAATGACGAATCAGTTCGTGGAGTTCCGGATCGAGAGCGATGGCCGCGCCCGACTCGTTGCCAGCATTTTCTCGCAATCGTTGCGCCCAATTCTGGACGATCCTGGCATCCTCGGGTATAGCTCGCGCGACAGCGCGCTCAATCAGATCGGCTCCAATCAGCAAATCGACAGAAACGTCTTGCCTTGCCGAAATTCGCCTTTCCAGATCTCTACGCCACGTTTCAAAGCGGTCGATCCATGCTTCTACCGTATAGCTGTACCGACCCAACTCGGTGACTGTGAACTCGCCGCGCCAGCGATCATTGCCTATTGGATTCATGGGCGAAGATTGCAACTCATACCCGTCTTGGCTGTACAGGATTTGGCACGCGACCAGATCATGCCCGTCGGCGAAAACGTCGGCGTCGACGATCACCGTTTCACCCACAACCCGCTTAATGGCGAATCGCCCGCAGTCAATTTCGGGCGAAACTCGAGCAACAATGACGCGCTGTCGTCCGTCGATTGGTAGTTTCGGCATCGGCGAATGAGTCTCCCACTGTGTCGCTGTGCGATATTGGACCATGTTTTCGAATGATATGGCACCCCCACCCACTCTACGATTCACGAGTGTGAGATGCAATCGGTGGGCGTGTAATATGTACGGGGAATCCCGTAGGTTCTTCCGGGGGTACTTTGAAGGTTGATCGGCAGCCTTCACGAGATCCCGGCAATTTCGGTCGAACTGCTAGGCGTGAGCCGCGCTCGTGCTTTTTAGAAACTCTTACGATACTTGCCATCTACGGAGACTCCGCCTAGCTGATCCCGGGCCATGCTGACAGACCAGCGTTTGTTCAGCTGATATTCACCCTGCACAATTTCACTTCCTGGTTGAGAGACATCGGTGGAGAACGTAAAGAGCAGATTCTTGGTGACGCGTTGTTGGATCGCAACGCGGGCGGATGGGTTCTGATTGTTTCCGCCAATCGTCGGGTCAATCTCCAGACTGGAGATTCCCGCGAGTTTTTGCACACCGGTACTAAGCTGACTCACAGCTTGCGAGGCAATCATGGAATCTGTGCTCTGACTGCTAGCTGCGGATTCCTGCGTGGTCTTTCCGCGAGCAATGAGATTGATGATGTCCGCCGTCGACAGCGGCGGATCGGAAGCGTATGAGGTCGTGAGCTTGTCCAGAGGGCCACGCATACTAAGTGTGAGATTGTATTGCTCGACCGTCGTCGTCACCGATACGTTCATCACGGGATGCGTCTCGTTTGGGTCATCGAACGTAATGACACCTTTTTGTATCTCGTAGCGAAGATTTCTATAAAACAGCTCGCCTGACGTCAGGTTTGTGCGGCCGGTGATTACAGGATTGGCGGCCGTACCACTCACTTGCACGGCCGCCGTCCCGGCGATGCTGACCTGCGAACTCGTGGCACTCAAACTCTCTTGGGATTGCACGCCAATCGCCAGCTTCACTGTATCGGCGAATCCCGGCTGAGAAGGGATTGTCGTTCCCGTGCCGAACTGATCACCAAATTTTGCCAAATCGAAATCGGGCGTAAACGATAAGCTATCGATCAAAACACGTCCGTTGAGGGTCGACGCCTCTGTAGTGCCGCTGTAGGCGAGGTTTGCATCGAGCAGGGACCGCAAACCTTCTGGATACCGCAAGCGAACAGATTTTCCCTGCAATGCGAGGTTGAATTGCAAACTGGGCTTGTAAGCGATCGATCCAGTCAGTGTGACCTGCCCGCCTCCCACCTGTCCCGCCATCTTGGAAACCTGGAGATGATCATTGTTGATGTCGAGGGTGCCGTTGAGCTTCTCAACTCCCATGGGAGCATCCGCCGTGATCATGGCTACATCCTTGAGCTGGACCCTACCCTGAACTACGGGTTTCTCTGCCGAACCCGAGGAGCGAACATCGAGCGCGACCGTCCCAGAGCTTTGCACATCAGGTGCGATAATCTTCAGGATTCGCAGATCGATTGATCCCTGCGCAGAAAGAGTCGGTTCGGCTGTGCCACCGACGGGTAGTTGCCCTTGAATCTTGAGCGAAGTGCCTGTGCCACGGATCTCCGCAGGCTGTAGGGTAACAACGGACTTCGAATAGTCCGCGCGGATTGGGTCTGCAAGTCCAATCTCCATGGATTGATAGCTGGCCTTGAGGACCGGAATGGCAAGATGCGCTTCGATCTGCAATGGTTCCTTTAGCGGGCCTTTAAGAGTGGCATGAAACTCCGTTTGGCCGGTAAAGCCCTGTGGCGCGCCTTTCGCATAAGTAGCCATCAAAACATCGAGGGCAACGGGACCACTGTCGATAGCTGCTTCCGTGTAGTAGTCGCCGGTCAGGGCTAGGTGGCCATGCGCGCGGATGGAGGCTTCGGACACCTTCGAATCGAGATTGAGGTCGGCTGCGTGATTGGCTATGTGAACTTCCGCCTTCACGCCAGCGATCGAGTTTTCTCGAACCCGCAGCTGCGGCAGTTGCACGATGGCAGTGAGCTGAGGATCGTCCAGCGTCCCTTCCCCATTCACAGATGCACTGACGGTGCCTGTGATGCCGAGATTTCTTGTCTGCACGGTCTGCAGTTTCTGCAAAATCAGCGACGGAGCATCGAGCTGCACTTTGTAAGCTTTTGTTTTCGGCGTGTAGGAAAGGTTCGCATTCAGGTTGCCGGTCGGGGCGGACACATTCAGAGTTGAGGAGATCGATCCGTTCGCAGCCTGGAATTGCAGAGCAAGATTCTCAATCGGCTCGTCATACGCGCGGGCGCCAGCGATGCGCGCCGATCCGGAACCGGTAGGATTGAGTTGCGAACCTTCCAGCGTGATCTTCGCCGACAAGTCGCCAGAGATCGGATAGTGCTGCCCTGCCAACCGCTGCAAATCTGACACTCGCAATTGCTGTACATTGAGACTTGCCTTGATTGCATTGGCTGACTCATAGGACCAGTCGTGCAGTGCTACAGCCGCGCTGAAGGCCGCCTGCCCCTGATGTGCGTTGATCAGCGATCCGTTCAGTATGGAGAATTCCGATGGGCCTGCCTGGATTTGACACTTGACGCTTCTCCACTCGCTGCCTTCGACCTGCAGAGCCTGGGCGCTCAGTTCTGCCGCGATCGAAGGCTTCTTCATGGTGCCATGCACGACGGCGTCGAGAGTGGCAGAACCCGAGAGGGCGGGCGGCGCGGTGGGGTTGGAGCCAAAGGAAGCGGCCAAGGCCGCAAGTTGATGTAAGTCACTGGCGGCTAAGTGAACCTGCAAATTGGAACGATTGCTAATTTCTCCCTGTGCGGTGAGCGTTGCCGAGGGAATTCGCAATGATGTTTGGTTGAATGCCATGGCTTGCCGCAATCCGTCATAGCTGACGTGGATAATACCGTCAACTGGAACCTCGCTTCGCGATGAATTTGAACGACTACTGGCGTGCGCTTGAACGGTCAAGTCGGACTGCACTCTCAGATTAGCAATGTTGCCATTCCACCTCGCTTCGGCATTGCCGTTCAGTTGCCCGGAGACGGAAGCTGCATTGAGTTCCTGTCGTCGCAGAGTCTGCTGCAAAGCGCGCAGCGAGACATTCCGCAGTCCCATGTGAACTCGAGAGTCCGGCGTCCCGTCCAAGTTCTTTACGTCAACAGCCGCGGTTATGAGTCCGCCCAGGGTCTCCATGCTCACATTGTTCACCTGCAATCTGCCCCCTGCTAACTGGTACTGCCCTTGGAGTTTGCGCAGTTCCAGCTCGCTTCCCGAGGCGAATGCAGTCAGTGCCTCGCTCGCAAGCTCTCCGTGGACCGAAACATCTCGCAGCACGGGTTCGCTTCCCATTTCCTGATAGTGCAACTTCCCGCGAAGAAGAACGTCGCCTCTAGGCGCAGTGCCCGGAGATAGCTGGGCGAAATCCTGGGTGTGAACCGAGATCACATAGTCCCCGTCCGCAACTGGATTTGCATAGTTTGAAATGGCGGCGTGCAGGGCTACTTTGGAAGATCCGATGCTCAAGAGGGCAGACTCCAGGCCAAATTGTTCCGGGGAGGCACTGAATCTTAAGTTCAGGCTGTGCGGAAGAGGGCTGTATTGGCCATAACGCACTTGCCCGCTGTTATACGAAAGCGTGCCGTCGTATCGTCTGATGACTGGGGCAAAATGAATGTCGGTCCCAAAATCGTACAGGTTAGCCTCAAGGGGACTCTTTTTATCGTTGTAGTCGATTTCGCCGCCAGTGATCGCGGCGTGCCCAATGCCTAAATCAAATACGCTGGTATGGCTGGTATTTTGGCTGGGGGGTGCCGTTGGCAGATTGTTCTTGCCGGACCGATCTACCTGTATGTGAATAATAGGGCGCTCAATCAGCAGCTCGCTGAGCGAGACCTGGCGTCTGAGCGCCGACAATATCTTTACTCCCACCGTCAACTTATCGGCGTGCAAGAGTGGCGGCTGATTCTGGCCTTCGGTCCCACGTATTGTGATGTCGTAGAGGTGCGCCGTGAGGGTCGACAAGTTGAAATCGAGCCTGCCTATCTTTGTTTTTGCTCCCGTTGCTGTAGTCGCTTCCTGTTCGATTTTACTGATCGCCAAGCGCTGAAAACTTGTGCTCTTGAGGTAGAGATATCCTCCAACGGCAGCTATGACAATCGCGCCTACGATTCCTGCCAGCGTCCAGCTGATAATTCGTTTCCAGTGCATAGACGATCCTCTAAAAGGCCTGCCCGACCGTGATGAAGTACTGATTCGCGCCGATCCCGGGGACCGGGTTCAGATTGCGCCCGAAATCAATGCGTATCGGCCCAATCGGGGTCGCATAACGCAATCCGATGCCAATTGTGTTCGAATAGTTATCAGCGAAGTTGTGCAAGTTGATCGCACTGTACACGTTGCCGCCGTCATAAAACACGACGCCACCAAGGGCTTTCATAATTCCCAAGGGAAAACGCGCCTCTGAATTCAAAATGAAGAGTTGCTTTCCACCCACGGGCACGGTCACGTTCACGCATCCCGACTGCCCTTGCAGCACGTTGCAGAAGGGAACCAGTCGCTGCGGTCCGGCCTCATCGATGGGAAAGCCACGCAAAGAGGTTCCCCCACCGGAAAAGAATAATTGGCTGGTCGGCACAAAGCTGCCGGCGAATGGAGAGGCCAGCCCCAGCCGGATACTGTTGGCAAAGACCACCGAATGTACAGGCTTGTAATAGGCATATTGCGCAAACAGCTTAGCGAAGTTGGCGCTTGAACCGAAGGCCGTTGGTGTAATTCCCAGGTTGACTGTGGCGAACATCCCGCGATGTGCGTCGAGGGGCTTGTCACGTGTGTCGCGGATGAGCGTCCCTGAGACAGTCGACAGGAGCACATGCCGATCCTGGTTAAGCACAAGCTCGGGCACGATCAGATGAGACAAATCAGTCTTATTGAAATCGTAGCGCAGCTGCAGTCGCGTGTTCGTCTTTCTGCTTATCAACCTCTCGACCTGAAAAGACAGATCGCCGAGGCCAGCCGTAAACAGAGGATTTTCGCTATTGCGTTCGACGGAAAAGCTGGTGAGCGAACTCCAATCGGAACCGATGAAGTGGGGCTGGCCGTATGTCGTTAGCACCTTCTGGTCGAGACGTGACAGAAGGATGGAACCGCTCGCCGTCTCTCCCAGTCCGCGCAGATTGCGTCGTGTGTATTCGATCAGGCCGCGTGGGCTGGCAAAAGTCGATTGACTCGGGGCGATCTGTTGACCGTTCAAGCCAATCGTTCCACCACCCCCTGGAAGAGCAACGGTCCCTGTCGGTATGTTTCCGCCCCGGTGCGAGACCTCGAATCCGATTCCGTACGCGATTTGATTGCGATTCGCTTCATGCACCTTGACCAGCGCAGTTTCGTCCGTCTGATCGGTGATCGGCTTGCTCGGGCCGACGCTTGACCAGTCGAAGATGTTTAAGTCATAGAGTCGGCTCTCGGCTTCGAGCAATTGCACCCGTCGCATCGGTGTCTCGGGCAAGATCTTGGCTGTCCTCGCGATTAGAGCCAATCGTGTGCGTTCCTGGCCCAAATACACGACCTCGTTGATCCGCACCAACTGATGCTCGGTGATGGCGTAAGCGACATTCACCCTGTGCAGATCGCGTGCGTTCTCGACGGTCGCTTTCACTTCCGCATTCGGATATCCCCGATTCAAGTAGGTTGCTGAGATCCGGTTCCGGTCCTCGGCTAGTTTTCGCGGAGAATATGGTCCACCGGACCGTAGTTCGAACCCCTTGGGAGCGGTAAGCTCCACGTAGGGAACATTCTCGTTTCCGGAGATTCTGACATCTTCAACAATGGTTTGAGGGCCTTCCTCGATTTCGAAAGTGATGTCGATCTGCGGTTCACGATCCACTGCTTGGGCCGTGACTTTGACATCTTCGTATCCCCGGTCTTGGTACACGGCCTGTATGTTGTCGCTACTCTGCTTCAGAAGCTTCTGACTGAAACTCCCGTGCGTCCAGATATGAGATTTTCTCACGACGACATGAGCCATCAACTCTTTCTGCGATACCGCGTAGTTGCCGTGGAAAACGATGCGCGCGACCTTGTGCTTCCGGCCGCGATCGATTTGATAGACAAGAGTAATCTGGTCGGGCTGGTTCTGAATGCTCGATGCCACTTTGACATCGGTGAATCCTTTTTTCTGGAAGTAGTCGGTAAGATTCCGCTGCCCTTCGTCGACTAGATCCTGATCAATGGCTCCCTCCGAGTAGATAGGGACCAGCTTCTTCATCTCTCTTCCTCCTAGGAAGGGGATGCGCGAGAGGCGGGCTCCGACGGCCCGGACGGTGACCACCGGACCCACTTCGATTTTGAATGAAACGTCCACCCGATTCGTTTCCGGGTGGTATTCGGGAGGATTCTCGTGGACCTTGGCCTCCAGGCGATGCTGTTTCGCCAACGCCTTCTTCAGGAGGGTTGTCGCTTCTTTAATTCGTTCCTGGTCATAAACCTTTCCCGGTTTTAGAAGACCACCAGACAGTCGCGCCCGCAGCGACTGCACAGAATGATGAAGTTTGACACGCTCCGCCGCCGCCGGCCCAACGATCTGAAGCGATTCGATTCGTGCTTGCTTACTCAGCTCCACTGCGAAGCTGACGCTCACCAATCGATGCGCATCGTCAATCTTCGTGTCTGTGTGCACCTTTGCCTGGAAAAAGCCATTCTTGTGCAAAAAAGTTGTGAGTGCCTCTTCTCCAGTCGGAAGGCGAGAGGGATCGAAAGGATCTTCATCTGGCAGGTCGACCGCTTGGAGAAGGCGCGTATATGAGAAGGACTTCCCGACACCAGGAAAATCCACGACTCCGAGATAATAGGCTGGCTCAAGGAGAAAACTGATGCGCAGGCCCGTGATATCTGGCACCACGCTGACTTGAACTTTCGGAAATCCACCCGCCTTTTCTAGCGCCTCTGCGCTCGCACGGATCTTCTCTTCGGAGTACGGATCACCCGGCCTTAGCGAAATGCAGGCGCGCAAGGGCTCGAGGTCGCGATGCGGATTGGCAATCAGGGATACGGCGCTCACGTTTTGACCTTCATAGGAAACCTGCGCAGTCTGGGGCCCGGCTTGACCGAAGCCGGTCGCCGTGAAGACAACGGAGCAGACAAGCACAACAACTGACAAGCGCATGAGCCGATGAGTTCCCTTCCAGGAAGCGCCGAGAGTGCAACTACTAAGCGGCTCCTGCCACACTCCCACCCGCTGGTGTAACTGATGTGGGATGCGATCAAATCCGTGCGAGTTGTCGTCAGAACCGAGAGGCAAAAAATGACTTTGGGGAATCCGAGATGCCTCATCATATTGATAGGCCGAACGCCACAATTTCGCGTAAATCACACTGATTAGGAAGTCCCATGGCAGACGATCAAACACTCGCAACGATTCTCACAATTTGCGAGCTCATGAAGCAGAGCGGAAATGGTGTCAACACGGCGGTCGAGGCATACGAGCGCGCCATGAAGGATGTAATTCGGTAAACAGAAAGCCTGTGCAGGAAAATGACTATTGGAAAATTGCGAACGACCGCGACGCTCGGGCGGACGCGACAAAAGGAGGGAGCAAATGGCATTCCTATTCGATCGAGAAAGTGTAGCAGTTGAGGACCTGCGGTCACGAATCTCGCTGAGCCGACGCCGCATGCTGAGGATTGGGGTGGTCTCTCTGGCAGCGGCTCCGATATCTGTCCGACTGCTTGGTGCACAGCCGCAATCGTGCGCTCCAACAATCCCCCTTGACCGTTCACCCTCCAATGGAGGACCCTGCCCGTATCCAATTCCGTGGCTCGATAAGAATGGCAATCACAACCAACCAGCCGCCCCTAATGTCGAACTTTCAAGCATTTATCACTTCAAGGGGCAGTTGGGACGGTGCAGCGGATTCCACGGTATGGGAACTGACAACAAGGGGAACCGTCTCGCTTGGGGCACTCCAACCACGGACTATAGTTACATGGCGGGCGAATACTGGTCCGCGCGCCAGGCACACCAGGCGATCTTCGCTCACACATGACTGACTGTTTTCAAGGGACCGGCGGTCCCTGCGAACCAGATTCACGACTTCCATTCGCCGATCTCGCCGGAAGGCTTGTACTGGATCACGCCAGTACCATCGGATGGATTGACATTCAGCGCAGATGGTAAAACCGCGACGCTCCAGATGACGAACCTGCCCATTATCGACCAGCCTCGCTGGCCCGCAATGGACGCGGAATCCACTCCGGCGTTTCTGGATTTCAAGCTGGTTTTTCAGATGAGCGACGAACCAGTCAAGTATGAAGACCCAATGAGGCAGTATCGATTCGTTGGACGCACGGCTTCTGCGCAACTGGAAGCCAGTGTTCGAGTGCCGTCGATCGATTTCACTTTCAGAACGGATCCGCTTGAGAGTTCGAAGTGCGATTTCGCGGTTATGGGTACGGAGATGAATGGGAAGTATTACGAAACGGCAGGCCGATGAATCTCCATCAACCGAAAACAAATATCCACGGCGCCTCACCCTTTGCAACTCCGTCCCTGGCCACCATCATTCCGAAGGGGTTAACCAGTTCCATCGTTTCTCGCTAGCCCCTTGTTCAATTTAACAACTCTGGTCGAACACCCATTGCGTCGAGCACGGTGCCCTGGGCGGCGAACCGATCTGCAGTTCACGCTTTGGTTGTAAAGCTGGAGGGTCGTGTGGACGTCGCTATGTCGGAGCAGACCCTGAACGATTTTCGGGTTTGTGCCGACACTGACGAGGAACGATGCCAGCGAATGTCTCAGGTTGGGGAAGCCAAACCTGCGAGTGTCGTCAGCCGTGAGAATCCCGACCTTCACCGCTGCTGGCCTGACATAGTCCTCAACCAGAATGCTGGCACTGCGATGTTGCTTGCCTTTCATCCGGGCACTGGCGAAACCCAATCTTCCGGTTGCGAGTATGGCGTCGCCTGATGCCAGTCCTCCATGAACCTTGCAAGAAAGAAGGTGCATGGGAACTGGAGACTTCGACGCTGCGCTCTTGGGCTTGCCGACCTTGCTTGCGATCCACGTGCGACGAACGGACATTTGGTAGTTGAGAAAGTCCACATCCTGCCATTGCAATCCGAGGCACTCGGAACTCTCAGCAGTTGCGGCAGCTAAGAGTGTGAGTGTGCGCTCGGGCTCTGGCAGAGCCATGAGCAAATCAAAAGCCTGCTTCGGCGTCAGAATCAAGGCTTCGTACTCGCTCGTGGTTTTGCAGCGGACAAAGCGAAGTGGGTTCAACTCCTCGTTGCGAGGAATGAAGTACCGCATGCCGCTTTTGTAAACCAGCGACATGACACGACGCATCTTGTCCGCGATGGGATTCTCCAGCCGCTCTTCCTTCTTCACAGCCTTCAATTACTGCTCGATCTCCAACGGCTCGATCCCAAGTGCCACCCGCCTTCAGGCGACAATCCTGGGACGAATACCTATCCAGCGCAGACGTCTTTGAGGCTGGCGCTCGCCTCGACCATCCATGGGGCGGACGCGGTTCAACGCTTCTGGTACGGGTGGAAGATGTAGTCCTTTGCCTTCACTGGCGTATAGCACGCGTATCCGCAGTCGGAGAGGCTCTTGGCATCAGCCGAGAACTTGTCTGATGCGGCTTCGTAGTTGAACACCGCGTATCCCCAGCCGCCACTTTTCGAAAATCTCTTGCTGTCCTTTTCCATGACGAAAGCCTGCTTAAAGACGTCTGGCACATCCACGACGAAAGGGGCCTCCGTGCTCTTCTTCGGCTTCCACTGCAGCTTCACAATCATGGAGCCATCCGGGAAAGGATGTTCGTTGCCCGGAATGCCGGCCTTGTACGCCTTGATCATGGCCGGATTGGCGACGATTACCTTCAGTACTTCGTCGGTCCGGGCGGAAGAGACCACGGCCCAGTCCTCGTATCCCCTGAAGTCGGAGAACGCGATTCCGCTCGGCGATTTCAGAGAGTACTTGTCGTTGTCCTGGCCTTGCGCGAAAAGGGCCGCGGCGACCAGGACGGCGAGCGCTGCCACGGCTGTCGCAACGATGGTAAAGCCGGCGGTGCGTGTTGTTGTTGCCCTCTGTTCTTGTTGTTCTTGCGCCACAGAGTTCGTCACACGTTGAGACATGGTGTGTTCTCCTTTACAAAAACGTTTTCTAACCCCGACTTGAACGGCTGCGATTAAACCAGAATGAGGGGAGTAAAACAATTGGACAATGATATCGACGATACGGTCATATCAACTGTGCGGGGGAAAGTTCTTTCGCTTGATCGATCTTCGGACTACTGGAAGGAGAAAAACCGTATCCTCCTGGCATGAAGACACTGCATTGCGCGACCCATTTTGTTCCGGCTTAATGCTGGCAGCTTGTCGCCACGTGGTTTGTGCCGCCTGAGCGACGATTCGGGATCGAAGCTCTAAGTTCTTGAGATTGTCGCCGGCTATGTTTGCACTTGCCGCGCTGAATGAACTACGAACGGCCGGCGTCTATCGTCGGCCTTAATCAACCGGTTTCCGACTAGCAAATCGAGGAGGAAAATCCCGTGGCAACTATGAACGCGGGTGGCAAACTTACACAGATGAACACAGCTGCGAAACCTGCACAGATTCGCCTGACCTGGCGGACGCCTGCGTATTGGCGTGTCACCATCGACAATCCGTCGATCAACGTCCTGGACCCCGAAATGGTCGAGCAGTTCCGGGAAGTAATCGTCGCTCTCGAGATTGAGGGCTCAAGATGAACGATCAACGAAATAATGAGCAGGGTCCTGGAACGCGCGATCGAGAGATCCGGGCGGCGCTGGATCAGCATTGGGCGGCGTCCGATGCCAACGATTTTGAAACAGAGCACCTCTATCACGAGGACGCGGTGCTGGATTATCCGCAATCAGGCGAGCGCACCCGCGGTCGAAGCAACATACAGAACCAACGCGCTAGTCAGCCGAGCAAAAAACGGTTTACTGTTCGTCGAATCACTGGCCGCGGGGACCTTTGGGTCAGCGAATTCATCCTGACATATGACGGCAAGCCGTCTTACACCGTGAGCATCATGGAGTTCAGGGGGACAAGGTTGCGCGGGAAACACAGTACTTTGCCGATCCGTTCCCGGCTCCTGCATCGCGCGCTCAATGGGTCGAACGGATGGACGCATAATATCGAGGGGCGAGATTAACGCGGTTACCAGAGAAGTCTGCCTGTATGATTTGGGGGATCGTTACAGCACATCCTCCGATGGAGGACAAGAGATGGATTGGAAACAGTTGGTCCAGTTTGCGCTGCAGGGTAGCAGTGATTTGGAACAATATGCCATCCTGCTGGTACGCGTTTCGATCGGACTGTTCTTCGCCATCTCCGGGGCAAACAAGTTGTTTGTCGCCGGCGGCACGAAACCTGTTTACGAAACACTTGTAAAGGCCAAAGCCCCGTTTCCCCGGCAACTGGCTTATTTCGTCGCGGGAGTCGAGTTCGTTTGCGGGTCCTTGGTGGCCGTGGGATTTCTTTCGAGCCCGGCCTGCATGGCCTTGTTGATCGATATGACTGTTGCCACCGTGACCAGTTCGCTTTCCACCCTGCCTAAAGGACTTTCGCCTCTTAGCTGGCTCGATGATTTCCTCTACCTTCCGGAAGTCCTGTACGTGCTGTTTTTTATCTGGCTGATCTGCTCTGGTCCGGGAAAGTTCAGTGTCGATTACTGGCTCGCCGGCCAGTTACTGAGGTGATCGACGCAGGAAGCCGCGAGGGTGCGAGGTTTCGACTCGCGCCGTCGCGGAGCCACCCTCCGCTTTCTGAATTTGGATGGCCGGAAACGCCTGCGGTTTAAAGCAAGCCTTTCATCTACCGGCTCCCCTATATGGAAGACGCCGCGACTGCGCGAAAGAAATAAATAAAAGCAGCACCCTACAGGCAGTCAGTTTTATCAAAGACTATGTGAAGCTTTAGAAACTAAGACGCTTGAATACAAAAGGGGTATGCATATGGCAACACAGGTCCAACCACTGGCGAAACCGCCTGAGACCAGACGGACAGCGTGGAGCGCACTGGCGTTACATCATAAAGCGGTTTCAAAGCTACATTTGCGGCAGCTTTTTGCGGATGATCCGAGGCGGGGTGAGCGTTTGGCGGTCGAGGCCGTTGGTCTTTACCTGGATTACTCCAAGAACCGCATCACCGATGAAACGATGCGTCTCCTTCTTCAACTGGCGGAAGAGTCTGGCCTGCGGGCACGAATCGATGCCATGTTCCATGGGGAGAAAATCAACATCACCGAGAAGCGCGCAGTCTTGCACGTTGCCCTACGTGCGCCGCGAGACGAATCCATCGTGGTCGATGGCGAGAACGTGGTGCCCAAGGTGCATGCCGTGCTCGACCGGATGGCGGACTTTTCCAACCGCGTGCGAAGCGGTGAATGGAAGGGACACACCGGCAAGCGCATTCGTAACGTGATCAACGTCGGCATCGGCGGCTCTGACCTGGGGCCGGTCATGGCATACGAGGCGCTGAAACACTACAGCGATCGAGCCATGACGTTCCGCTTCGTGTCGAACATTGATGGCACTGATTTCGCGGAGGCGGTCCGGGACCTGGATCCGTCGGAAACACTTTTCATCATCTCTTCGAAAACCTTCACCACCCTGGAAACGATGACAAACGCTCACACGGCTAGGGAGTGGTCGCTCGCTGGACTAGGCGGGGACGAAAAGTCAGTAGCGAAGCACTTTGTCGCGGTCTCGACGAATGCGGCCGAGGTTGCGAAATTCGGGATCGATACCGCCAACATGTTCCAATTCTGGGACTGGGTGGGCGGACGCTATTCGATGGATTCCGCCATTGGCCTGTCAACCATGGTGGCGATTGGCCCGGAGAATTTTCAGGCTATGCTGAACGGATTCCACCAGATGGACGAACACTTCCGCACTGCTCCCTTCGAACAAAATCTGCCGGTGCTGATGGGTCTTCTGTCGATCTGGTACAACGATTTCTTCGAGGCGCAAACGGTCGCCGTCCTGCCCTACGAGCAATACCTGAAACGCTTCCCCGCCTACCTCCAGCAACTGACCATGGAGAGCAACGGTAAGCACGTCACGCTTAAAGGGAAGAACGTTAAGCACGACACGAGTCCAATTTATTGGGGAGAACCGGGAACTAACGGCCAACACTCTTTCTACCAACTGATTCACCAGGGAACGAGACTCATACCGTGCGACTTCATCGCTTTTTCGAAACCGCTCAATCCACTTGGGCGGCACCATGACATGCTGATTGCCAACGTTTGCGCACAAACCGAGGCGCTGGCCTTCGGCAAGACGCCGGAGCAGGTGAAGGCGGAGGGCACTCCGAAGTGGCTCGTTCCGCACCGGGTGTTCGAGGGCAACCGGCCGTCGAATACGATCCTGGCTGAACAACTCACGCCGGAAACTCTCGGGAAGCTAGTTGCGCTGTACGAACACTCCGTGTTTACCCAGGGCGCAATCTGGAACATCGATTCATTCGATCAGTGGGGCGTCGAACTGGGAAAGGTCCTCGCGCAACGCATCATCCCTGAATTGGAGAGCACAACAGAACCGCAGCTTGCGCACGACAGTTCCACCAACAACCTGATCAGGTATTACCGTAAGTCGAAGCAGTCATAAAGAGATTCGCGATGCAGGATCTCATGACTGAACAGATCAGAAGCCAAGACCGCGTGCAACGACCCGAGCCACTGACCGATTTTTATGGCGAGGATCGTCACGAATTGGTGCAAAAACTTGCGTACCAGCACTGGGAAAAAAGAGGCAGTCCTTTTGGGTCGCCGGAAATTGATTGGTACGCGGCCGAGAA
>Ga0307476_10000250_pt1 | contig 49586 bp, 47 predicted proteins | sample atmos_gasesECM2C_2_FD_203314 | JGI IMG/M metagenome (GOLD analysis project Ga0307476, IMG submission 203314) | Hardwood forest soil microbial communities from Morgan-Monroe State Forest, Indiana, United States - atmos_gasesECM2C_05 | ecosystem: Environmental > Terrestrial > Soil > Temperate... | reverse complement strand
CGCCCACGCTCGGGGTCGACCGCAGCGAACGACGTAAAATCGTGCTCACCCTCAACAAGCCCCGCAGCCTGTGCCATCACCCGCTCGTCCAAAGGAAACGGATAATGCCACACATACCTGCTTAAGAATGGCGGACAGATCGCCTCCCGATAAATGCGATATCGATAGGTTTTCCTGCACGCTGACTTGCGCGCATGAAAGTCGGCGTCAGCCTCTTCCACGTTGAGCACGCGCACCGTGGGCGGCAGCACGTCGTTCAACGCCTTTACAAAATTCGCGGTCGGAACCGGAGACTCGGTAACAAATGTCGCCACCTGCGCAAGAGCATGCACTCCAGCGTCCGTCCTGCCCGAACCCTGCGGCAATACCTTTTCGCCGGTGATTCGTCCAATGGCTGAGGCAAGCGCTCCCTGTACGGTTGGTGCGTCGGGCTGCACCTGCCAGCCGGCGAAGTCCGAGCCATCATAGGAGAGAATCAGTTTGAGATTGCGCATGCGATCTTTCGAGTCCACTTCGAGCGCAGACTCATCCAAATCATTTCATGCATCCGGAGCGTTCGAGCGGCATTCCGATTCGCGGGGCAACGCCTGCCCTCGCGAGAACTTTATCAGTGTCAGGCGGCATCAGTTTTGAGAAGAACGGGCAGCTCGCAAATGCATCTCCAGCGTCAGATATACTGCTATGTTTCGACTATGTTTCGACAAAATTTTCATCAGGGCTGAAGTTTTTGGTCCCACAAGAAACCAAGGTCGCATTTCTGGAGCTTTGCGGAGCTTTTCCGGAACCCAAGCGCCGCCGGTTGCGTATCAATGACTGGGTAGAACTTCCATTTTGATTCGTCTGTCGGTCTCAAATTAATACCAAGTCCTTTTGCCACAACGTCTTAATGAACGGAGATGAGTAGATGCCAGTTCCACGTTTTGCATTAAAGCACCGTCTGATCATTGCCGCGGCCGTCCTCGGAATGCTGACGACCGCCGCGTGGGCTCAGGAACCGCCGGCAGCACCGAATCCGCAAAACTCGCCGGAAACGCGGCCGGTTCCTACCTTGAACTACACCCAGCCGGTTTCGCACTTTCCGAACCCGATCGGGCCCTACACGCCTCGGCATGTGGACGCGCCCAACCTTGCGAATACGGCGCGAATTGACCAGCTTATGCACGATGGCAAGCTGTATCTCTCGCTCAACGATGCCATCGCGCTCGCGCTCGAAAATAATCTCGACGTAGCCATCGCCCGCTACAACCTCAACATCGCAGATACCGACGTGCTGCGCGCTAAGGCGGGCGCCTCGATTCTCGGCGTGAACGCCGGAGTGGTCCAGAATACTCCCGGCGGCGGACTGGGCGGCATCGGCGCTACCGCAGGAGCTTCCACTGGCGGCACCAGTCTGGGCGCGGGCGGCATCGGTGCCGGCACCAACGGCTTGGTCAGTTCTACTCTAGGTCTGGGGCCACAGATCACCAGCTTCGATCCCGTGGTCACGGCTACGCTGCAAGAGGATCATTTGGATAGCGTCTCGTCGAGTTTGTTCAACGGCGTGCCGGTCCTGGCGCAGAACACAGGCACCGTGAACTTCAATTATCTGCAGGGTTTTAGCTGGGGCACCAACGTGTCGGTTGGATTCAACAACAGCCGCGTCACTTCCAACGTTCCCTTCACGACCTACAGCCCGCTGATCAATTCTTCGTTGCGCCTGCAGTTGACGCAGCATTTGCTGCAAGGCTTCGGATTTCCGGCGAACACGCGCTTCATTCACATTGCGAAGAACAATCGCGAATTGTCGGACGTCGCGTTCCGCCTGCAGATCATCGACACCGTCGACCAGATCGAGAACATTTATTGGGACCTGGTCTACGCCTACGAGAACGCACGCGTGCAGAACGAGTCGCTCGCCTTCGCACAGAAAACTCTGTCGGATACGAAAAAGCAAGTCGAGATCGGCAGCTTAGCGCCCATCGAAAATGTTCGCGCCCAGAGCACGGTCGCGCAGGATCAGCAACTCGTAACCCTGGCTCAGACCAATCTACAGTTGGAACAACTGCTGATGAAAAACGCGCTCACTCGCACCTTGAAAGATCCCCGGCTGGCCACGGCTGATGTGATTCCAACTTCCACCGTCGACATTCCAGCGCAAGAGGAAGTGATCCCAACCGAGGATCTGATCAACGACGCCTTGCGTCATCGGGGTGAACTGGTTGAGACGCGCATCGATTTGAACACCCGCGATTACAGCAATAAGGCCGTGCGCAGCGCTTTGTTGCCCTCGGTGGATGTGTTTGCTTATTACGCAGGATCGGGCCTGGGCGGATCGCAGAGTCCCGCCAACTTGTGCGCAAACCAGACTCCGGAGCAACTCCTGTTAGGCTTCTGCGCGGGTGCGGGCCACGTTCCTCCCGTGGGTTCTACGGGTATCGGCAGCACGTGGGATCAAATGGTAAATTCCACGGCGCCGGACAAAGGCGTGGGCCTGCAGGTCAACATTCCGATTCGCAATCGCGCCGCGCAGGCGGCCCAGATCCGATCGGAGTTGGAGTACCGGCAGGCGCAGATGCGGCAGCAGCAGATCGAAAACCAGGTCGGCATAGAAGTTCGCAACGCGCAATACGCTGTGCAACAGAACCGCGCCAGCGTGGAATCCGCAAAAGCCGCAGTCGAGTTAGGCCGCCAGTCGCTCGACGCCGAGCAGAAGAAATATCAGTTCGGCACCTCGACCAACACACTGGTACTTCAGTATCAGAGCCAGCTGGCAACTGCCGAGTCAACTCTGGTGAATGCCACGGTGGCGTATGAAAAGTCCCGCATCGAGTTGGACCGCGCTACCGGGCAACTGCTTGACCACAATGGCATCAGCATTGACGATGCCGCCAGAGGTCAGGTGACGCGCATGCCCAATGTGCCTTACATTGCGCCGCGCAAGGACATGCCATCTGTAGCGAAACCGGCGGGCCAGGCTGGCGCTCCGCAGCCGCCTCAGTAGTATTTACATTCAGTAGCGTTTACAGATGAAAAAGAGGCGCGGTGACAAGCCGCGCCCTGTTTTTTCTCACAATTCTTTACAATCTCTGACCGTGCCTATAGCTCCAGCCCGATAAGATGGAGAGACGCTCAGCATGGCTTCCGCATCCAATTCAAGAAAAATTTATCCTGATCAAGCACGTGATGCGCTCTTTCTAACCGCGCTTTCAAGTCAAGGAGACGAAACATGTCTTTGTGCCTAACCCGGCTGACGGCGTCCATTTGGCGGCACGCCTTAGTATCAACGGTATTTGCCACACTCGCCTGCACGCATTTGTGCCAGCCCCTCTACGCGCAGGATGGCCCGCCGCAGAATGTCCCGGCAGCCCCAGCGCCGCAGACGACACCGGCAACTCCCGCACAGCCGCAAGCTGTTCATCTGCAGGATTATTCCAAGCCGCACTCGTCCTTTCCTCGCATATGGCAGCCCTATACGGCGCAGGAAGTGGCACAACCGAACTTGAGCAACTCGCCGCGCATTGACTCGCTCATGCGCGACGGCAAAATCTTTCTTTCGGTGGATGACGCCGTCGCTCTTGCCTTGGAAAACAATCTCGATATCGATATCGCCCGCTACAACCTGAACATTGCCGACACCGATTACCTGCGAGCAAAATCCGGCGCCAACGTTCTCGGCGTCAATGCCGGCATCGTGCAGAACACTCCCGGCGGTGGCGTGGGCGGTCTCGGAGGAACGGTAGGCTCGGGCACCGGCGGCACTACGGTCGCGGCCAGCGGCGTGGGCACCGGTACCAACGGCCTGGTGAGTTCTACGCTCGGCATCGGATCAACAATCACCAGCTTCGATCCCCTGGTTACCGGTACTCTTCAATTGGATAAAAACAATACGGAATCCACTAGCGCGCTCAGCCCTGTGCCCGTACTGGCCCAAAACACTTACACCGCGGACGTGGCTTATACGCAGGGATTTCAGTGGGGCACCGCTGTTTCCGTGGGCTTCAATAACACTCACGTCACGACTAACAGTCCCGTAAGTTTACTTACTCCCGATCTGGCCTCGAACTTCCAATTCAAGATCACGCAAAACCTGCTGCAGGGGTTTGGTCCCGGACCCAACCTGCGCTTTATTCGCATTGCCAAAAACAACCGCGAAATTTCCGACGTGGCGTTCCGCCTGCAGACCATCACGACAGTCGACCAGATTGAAAACATGTATTGGGACCTGGTGTATGCCTACGAAAATGTGCGCGTTCAGGAGGAAGCGCTAACCTACGCTCAGAAGGCCTGGGAAGATTCGAAGCAACAAGCCAAAGTCGGCACCGTGCCGCCCATTCAGGTGGTGAGCGCGCAGAGCACCGTCTCCACCGACCAGCAAAACCTCATTCTGGCGCAAAACAATTTACAACTGCAAGAACTGCTCATGAAAAATGCGCTCAGCCGCAGCATTGAAGACCCGGTGCTGGCTGAGGCGAAAGTGATTCCGACCTCCACCATGCAACTTCCCGAGCAGGAGCCAGTCACGCCCACACAAGACCTGATCAATCAGGCTCTCAATCACCGCGCGGAACTGGTGGAGTCACGCATCGACCTCAATTCGCGCGATCTGAGCGGTAAGGCAGTGCGCAATGCGATGCTGCCCACGCTTGATGCCTTCGCCTACTACGGCGGTTCAGGAGTGGGAGGGACCGTTAACCCTGCGATCCCCAATTGCTCGAGTACCTCGAGTGCTTTTTGTTTTAATCCGGCGAAGGCTCCGCCCCCATTTCAAACCAGCAACGCCGTTGGCTACGGAGGAACCCTCAACCAACTCGTCAATTCGACCGCGCCCGACAAAGGGGTTGGCCTATCTCTCAACATTCCGTTGCGAAATCGAGAAGCGCAGGCGAACCAGGTGCGTGCGGAACTCGAATACCGCCAGGCTCAAGTGCGCTTGCATCAGCTGGAAAATCAGGTGCGCATCGAAGTGCGCAACGCGCAATTCGACGTAAAGCAAAACCGCGCATCGGTGGAGGCAGCCCAGTATGCGGTCGACTTCGCCCGCCAGACGCTGGATGCCGATCAGCAGAAGCTGAAAGTCGGACTCACTACAACGACTGCGATCCTGCAGGATGCGTCTGTGCTGACCACGAACGAATCAAACCTGGTTTCAGCCAAGGCGGCGTATGAGAAGTCGCGCATCGAACTTGATCGAGCCACGGGATTGCTGCTGGATCACTCCCACATCGATGTGGCCGATGCCACGCGCGGCCAAGTCACACATTCTCCAACTGTGCCCTACGTAGCGCCGCGGCAAGATACAAACCCCAACGTGCAACCGGTGCCAGCGCAGCAACCGCCACAGTCGCCGCCTTCGTAGGCCAAGCCCCATCGAATTGTCATCCCGACCGACTCATCCGAATTGTCTCCCGATCGAGGACCCATTTCTGGAAGAAATGGGTCCGAAGTGGAGGGACCCGCTTGTTCGGCGTCCCGGATGATGCTTCGCCGCCAATTCTCCGCCCCAGCCTGAACGTTGTATCCTTCCTCCCGTGATCCTGTCGGTCGTCATCATCACGCATAACGAAGAAGCCAACATCGGACGCACGCTCGAAAGCGTGAGACCGCTGGTCAGCGACGGCAAGGGAGAAATCATTGTCGTCGACTCAGGATCGACTGACCGCACGGTTGAAATTGCGAAGTCGTTCGGCGCGAAGGTTTTTGTCGAGGAATGGAAAGGCTACGCGGCGCAGAAGAATTCGGCGATCGACAAGGCTACGGGTGACTGGATTTTGAGTTTGGATGCAGATGAGGAATTGGATCTCGATTTACAGCGTTCGCTTAGTGACACCCTCGAAAGTCTCCAGAGAGTCGATGACCTAGGCCAGCAGGAGAATGCCCACGAACTAACCGTTCTGGACGCGAGGTCTGATCTGGAATATCACATCGGTGTCAAACTAAACAGCGATTTCGGCGGTCTTTGGATTCCTCGCAAGAATGAGTTCCTCGGCCGGTGGGTCCGGCACGGCGGCTTCTGGCCCGATCCGAAGCTTCGTTTCCTCCAACGCGGGAGCGGTAGATTTGAAGACCGCGCCGTGCATGAGGACATCCGACTAAGCGGGAAGGCTAGCAAAATCCGCTACGGCGGACTCATCCACCACTCCTATCCTACCCTCTCCGACTACATCGACCACATGAACCGCTACTCGTCGCTGGGCGCGGAGATGGTCGTCGCCAAGGCCAATGGCAAAGTCCGATTCAGCGTCATCAACATCGTCCTGCGTCCACTGGCCACATTCGTCTACAACTACTTCTTCCGGCTAGGTTTCCTAGACGGGCGCGAAGGCCTGCTGCTGCATCTCTACCATGCGGTTTACGTTTCCTGGAAGTACGCCAAGGCCTGGGAACTAAGCCGCACGCATACGAATCAAATGTCATCCTGAGCGGAGTGAGTCGATTCGTGATCGCGAATTGACTCACGCAGTCGAAGGATCCCTTTATGCGTGCGCTGAATCGCCCATGTAAAGGCGTTCTTACACGATGTTGTCCTGACCGACCGGTCGTTCTGCTGTTACCTTCACGCCTTGCCCACTAGCGCCCGCTTCCCTATCATCACAACAGGAGACTGGGGTCTACATGCCGGAAAAGAAATCGTCCAAGCCGCAGGTCGCAGAAAATCCCGTCGCCGACGTTTTTGAAAACCGTCATCCTTCCGAGGCCGAGAAAAGCTGGGCTGAGAACACGCTCGCGCCCACGATCGATAAAGCTCCCGAGCAGCCGATTGGCGCGGCAACTGGGGTAAACGTCGATGAACACGGGCACGCCCGCTTTACCACGATTTCCGGTGTCCCCATCCGCCGTCTCTATACGCAAGCGGACCTTCCCGAAGACTGGAGCGAGGAAAAGTATCTCGGCTACCCTGGCCAACCACCCTACACGCGCGGCATTCACGCCACGGGATATCGCGGCAAGCTATTTACCATGCGCCAGTTTTCCGGCTTCGCCTCGCCCGAGGAGACGAATCAACGCTACAAGTATTTGCTCGAGCACGGCGGCGGAGGACTCTCGGTTGCCTTCGATCTGCCTACACTCATGGGCTACGACTCCGACCACGCGGCGAGCGAAGGCGAGGTTGGTAAGTGTGGCGTCGCCATCGATTCGCTCGAAGACATGGAAATTCTTTTCGGCGGCATTGACCTCGAAAAGACTACGGTCTCGATGACCATCAATTCGCCGGCATCGGTGTTATGGGCGATGTATCTGGTTGTAGCCGAGAAACAGGGCGCAAACTGGAAGAAAATTTCAGGCACGATTCAGAACGACATCCTCAAGGAATACATCGCGCAGAAAGAATATATCTACCCTCCAGCGCCGTCGATGCGGCTGGTAATCGACACCTTTGAATTTGGATCGAAATTCACGCCCCGCTTCAACACGATCTCGATCAGCGGATATCACATCCGGGAAGCCGGTTCCACCGCGCTGCAGGAACTGGCGTTCACTCTGTATGACGGCGTGGAATATGTGGAATGGGCGCAGCGGCGCGGGCTCGATGTCGACGACTTTGGTCCGCGTCTGAGCTTCTTCTTCAACGCGCACAATGATTTTTTTGAGGAGATTGCAAAATACCGCGCATCCCGAAAGATCTGGGCGCAAGTGATGCGGGACCGGTTTGGCGCGAAGAACCAGCGCACCGGGCTGATGCGCTTTCATACTCAGACCGCCGGCGTGTCACTGCCCGCCCAGCAACCAATGAACAACATCGCGCGCGTGGCGCTGCAGGCCCTGGCCGCGGTACTCGGCGGGACACAATCGCTGCACTGCGACTCCTACGACGAGGCGCTGGCTCTGCCCACGGAAGAGGCGGCGCGCATTGCGCTGCGCACGCAGCAGATCATTGCATACGAATCGGGAGTGACGCAGACCGTCGATCCCTTGGGCGGGTCTTACTTCCTGGAAACCTTAACGCTCGCCATGGAAAAAGGCGCATTCGACTACTTCGGCAAGCTCGATGCGATGGGTGGCATGGTGAAGGCCATCGAACGAGGCTATCCGCAGAAGGAAATCGCCGAGGCGTCGTATCAGTATCAGCGCGCCGCCGAGGCGAAAGAAAAGGTCATCGTGGGCGTGAACGAGTTCGTCATCGAAGAAGAGTCACCACATATTTTGTACATCGACGAAAGCGTGGCCAGGCAGCAATCGGCTAAGCTGAAGGCATTGCGCGCCCGGCGATCGAACGACGCGGTACAACGCTGTCTTGAGGCGCTGAAGAAGGCGGCTAGTCAAGAGCCGAAAGCCGGCACGGATGGAAACATTTCTCCGGCAAACACCATGCCTTACATCGTAGACGCGGTACGCGCTTATGCCACCGTCGGAGAGATTTGTGAGGCATTGCGCGAAGTATACGGAACTTACACGGAAGTAAGCATTACCTAGTAGGCAAAGAAACGCACAGCGAAGCCGTTCCGGGGTTCACGCCTCGGCAGTTGCTGCCTGGTTTCCTCTCTGATTAAATCGATTCATGTTCGCGCGCAAGATTCGGGTCGACTACGAAGACCACGGCCAAAGGTTCCCCTGCCCGGTGAAATGGCTGGATAGTTTTTCCATGCGGAACTTTACCAATGCCAGCGTGTTTGACGATACGGTCCCAGTGTCCGACGGGCGCCTGGAGATCGGAACGAACGTTCCGCTGGAGCAGCTTCGAGAAGCAATGGAGGACTGGTTTCGGCGCAAGAGCTACCTGCCTAAAGAATCAAAGCTGGTACTGGAAGAAGTCATGCCAGTTCACCCAAACTAGCACAATAATTTCATTCCTTTGCGCCACCCCCCGAGTGCGGTTGAAGAAGACGTAGTCGAACTGGCTAATGAGATTCAGTCAGTGCGGCTTGATTAGTCCCGTTTTGGGCGGACGGTAAACAGTTTATTTGCAACCCGGCGGGGGTTAGGCTCGTCATATCCTCATTAGACTTGACCCTCGTGATAGGATGGCAGCCGATTTGCTTAGTCAAGCTTAGAGGTACGGATTATGAGCAGGAAATCACAGCTCACCCCCGAGTCCGGCACCAGAGAAACGCGGTGGCACTTGCCGATTGAGGGTCCATGGAGATCTTCGTCGGCGAATTTGCGGGAAATAAAGTTTCTTCGTTCCTGGCTCGTCTACGACTCGCAAATCCAGAGCGGATTCACACATCGACGCCTGAACTGGAGGCTCGTTCTTGGTTTGGCGATTATGGTGACGGTGAGCGCAAGCTTTTGGATGGGTATTGGCCTACTCGTTGCGCATATTCGGAAGTAGTCCCGCAGCAGTTAAGTCCTGATGCAACCCTAATTGGCTCTCAGAATTATTCTTGAGCGCCACTTATATCAGTAGTTTCTTATCACACAGCTACCCGTACTACAAACTACTTATCATAGTGCAGCAGCGACATCACTTCGTAGCTCTTGAGTTTCTGCCGGCCGTTCAGGAAATCTAATTCCACGATAAAGCCGAGCCCTGCAATCTCTGCGCCGAGTGAAGACGCAAGCTTTGCCGTGGCCTCGGCTGTTCCTCCGGTCGCCAACAAGTCATCCACAATCAAGACGCGCTGGCCTTTCTGTATGGCATCCTTATGAATTTCAAGCGAGTTGGTACCGTATTCGAGCGCGTAGTCGTACTTTACGGTTTCGGCGGGAAGCTTACCCGGTTTGCGCACAGGAATAAAGCCGGCGTTCAGGCGATAGGCGAGGGCCGGCGCAAAGATAAACCCGCGAGCCTCCATACCCAAGACGAGGTCGACGTTATGACTTATATAGTGCTGGGATAACTTATCGATAAGTGTGGCGAAGCCGATTTTGTCTTTGAGCAGCGTCGTGATGTCGTAGAAGAGAATCCCGGGCTTCGGAAAATCCGGCACTTCGCGGATCATGCGCTTGAGTTGATCTGTGGTCAGCATCGAGCTTGCGGACATCTACCACGCTCCTTCAATACGAAATGAATTTACGGCTGGGCCCATCCGCGCTTCAGATTCTTCCACCGCATCCACGCGCGCGGCGCGTGGCCCTTCGCGCAGCCGCGAGCGCAAGCCGAGTAGCTGGTCGCGAGTACCCTGAGCAAAAACTTCAACGCTTCCATCCGAGTTATTGCGCACCCAGCCAGCAATGCCGAGGATGTGCGCTTCCCGCTCTACAAACCAGCGGAAACCAACTCCCTGAACGCGGCCGCGCACCACGAAGCGGCGAGCTTCGATCGATGCCTGCTCCGCGCTCACACGCACCGCTCCTCGAAACTAAAATTCATGCCGTTAACTTACCTCTTTGAGTAACCAGATGGGATTAACTTGGATTGAATATAGATTATGCCCAGAAGAATAGCTTTGTGGCAAACGAAGACGCAGCGAAGGACAGCGGTCGTGGCGGCCGCTGTCCAGCACTGCGTTGATTCCGACCAATAGCTCTTATTTTTCTTTGTCAAAGATCCCGATTTCTCTTCCACCTTGCCCGTATCTTGCGTCGGGCGGCAAAACCTAAACTTAGTAACCCCGTCCCGAGCAGGCCTAGCGACCCGGGTTCAGGAACTACAATAAAGGTGCTGCCATTCGAGAGGGCCAGCGATCCAGTAAAAGGTTTCTTGGTCTGAAAAGTGAGTTGAGTTGTCGCTCCGGTTGCGCTCACGCCGCCCTCCCATGTTCCGGTAAGGTTGCCACTGAGCGTGTAAGTGCACGAGGGAACACATGTCTCCTTCCCTTTTACTAACTCAAGTCCCGAGACCGTCCAGTTAACCGGGCTTGAGAAAGAGCCCTGGAACAATACGCCCGTAAAACCGCCCGATGTCTCTGTGATCTCAAAGCTCCCGCCCGCGGCGAAAGTGCCGCCGTCCATCAAACTCCCCGAAATCAGGCTTCCCGTGCTCAACGTGAGACTACCCAGATTGTTCCCCTGAAGATTGCCTATCTGAGTGACTACCGAACCAGTCAACGTTAGCCCGGCTGACGTGCCGGCTATCGTTCCCTGATCATTGGCAACACAGACCTCGCCCGCCAAACAAATGGTAGGCTTGATGCCGTTCGCCAGAGCAGCGACCGGCAAAAGTAAAGACAGCACCGCCATAACCAGGACTTGCCTCGCGACCGGGCCCCGAACAAAACGCATGGTGCAAGTCATAACGCATAGTCCTCCTAGTAGCGTACTTTGCGGGAAGAGACAATTCCTGTAATCCCCCAAATAGGGTATTTGCGGGAAAGCGTTATGTTTCTCGATCGGGACGCTGCTGGAGGTTCGCTGGACTTCATTCGAACTCGGACAGGAAGAGGCCTACAATAGTCTTGAGGCACGAAAGCTCGGGGACTGCTTCCGGGCTCTGTATTGTGAGGTTATTTGGTCCTACGCGCGCGACAGGTAGACGCCTTCAGCCGTATCAACTTTTATTTTTTCGCCTTCGTTGATAAACGGCGGCACCTGCACGACAAGGCCTGTCTCAGTCTTGGCGGCTTTCGTGACGCTGGAAGCAGTCGCGCTCTTTAGCCCGGGCTCGGTCTCAATCACCCTAAGTTCGACCGTCTGCGGCAACTCGATGCCGACAGCTTTGCCGTCGAAGAATTCGACTTTGATCTCCAGATTCTCAATCAAGTAATCTACGGCGCCGCCCAAAACATCCTTGGTGAGATGAGTCTGCTCGTAGTTCGCCGTGTCCATGAAGTAATAATTGTCGCCATCGGCATAAAGGAACTGCATATCGACCTCATCGACATTGACTTTCTCGATGGGATCGGGCGAGCGGAAACGGTGCTCGAACATGGCCCCGGTGCGCAGGTTACGGAGTTTGGCCTGAATGAAGGCACGAAGGTTACCGGGCGTGCGGTGCTCGACGGCGAATACGGAGTGCAGATCATTGTTGTGCTTGATGATCATGCCGGGGCGCAGTTGCGTGGCAGGGATCGACATTGCTCGAAACAGTCTCCTTCAAAATAAATGCGGTGTTTTGAGCCGACGGAAGGCGGGCAGGCCACATTTTCCGCCGCACAAGAGGACCGAAAACACAATTCTACACTCCCCCCGGCAGAAAGAAAACCTTTCCAAGGCTCAATTCATCCCATGAACCCCGGGTTGGCAAGACGATTTCGCCCCGCACGGAAGCAGGAATAGAATCGTTGAGGCGAGACCATTGCGCCGTCGGGTGCCGGAGGGTCGAGGGGTTTTCGCCATAAGGAAACGAGGTTAATCATGCGCTTTGGACGTTATGAATCTTCAGAAGGAAACAACGTAGGAACAGCAGTCACTTTCTTTCTTATTGGACTTGGTGCGGGAGCGCTGGTGGCGCTTGCGCTGGCGCCAAAAACCGGCAAGCAGTTTCGGCGCGATCTGAAACGCGGCTATGAGGATGCTCGCGAAACCCTGCATGATTGGACCGAAGAGGCCAAGGACCGGGCTCATGACGCTCGAGAACGCGTGCGCGATGTGGCCGAGCGCGGCGCCGATATGGCGAGTGACTTGGGCAACACGGTGCGGGAGAAAGTGGAACCTCTGCGCCGGGCCGTCAATCGCGGATGAGTGATCGTAGACCTGCTCTATGTGCGATCCGTGATGGCGGCCTCGTTCTAGCAGAATCCGCTCAGCAGGTCCGTTAGTCAAAGATTGCTGAGAAGATTCTTTTGATCCGCCGCAGGATGTGAGGACCTTCGTTCTTCTTCTGTGAGTGTGCCGATGCGGCCGACGGCGGCTGCACTTTCGCTTCAAGATAGGGTGACGCATTCGACGGTTCCAGCACCGGCAGGGCAGCAACCTCTCTTGTAGGTGGTGGCGGCGCGGCAGTGCGATCTTTGGCGTGGAAAACAAACGGCGCTTCGACCTGAATATGAACGTCGTTCGGCTGCGAGGCCGGCAAAGGCTGGACTTCCGGTCCGTTGGAAAGCGTCTGCGACCCTTGATTTTGCACCTTGGCGGCGGACGGTGACGCATTGGTTTGGACCGGTCCGATCTTCGATGGAACATCCGCCGCGGAAGCTACCATCACTGGAACCGGCAGCGGACAGCCACACTCCAGCGGGATGTTTGAATCGACTTTGTCGATCCTACCGCCGCGGAATACCGCCTGCTCGGTTGGTTTGACCTGATAGATGCGGTCTCCCATCAACTCAGAAATGATCGCGGAAGAGGTATTACCCATCAATCCTCGGACGCAGGTATCACCGTGCGAGTCGCTACTGATCGCATAATGAAATGCTCCTGGCCCCGCAAATAGAATGCGGAAGTCCGGAGTGAGCACGGTGTCAGCCGAGGCGTCGAGCGTGTAATGGGTTTCGAGCGCGCCGGTGCTGATACCCAGCATCAGGTCGTGGGTGCTGGCCGAAGGTGTTACCGAGATCGTCGTCCCAGGACAGACGCGAACTTCTCCTCCGCGCGACAACTGCAAGACTGCGGTGTCGGACCCGGCTGTCAGAGACGATCCAGCCGTGACACGGCTTCCCGCATATATGACGTCGCTTCCGTGTTTTATGACAGGAACAAGCGCAGGCCCAACGGCCCGCGCGACTGTAGGCACCTCCTGCGGCTGGAATGGTGACTTCTTGCTTGCGGCGTTCACATTTTCAGCGGGCTTGAGACGCACCATCAGCCGATTGCCCGCTTCGTCCCACGTGTAGCCGTACGGAGCAAGCAGGTCGAGCACGATCCTCGTGACGGGAGGGTCGTTCTGGAATTGTTCCGTGCGAATCGCCAAAATGTTTTCTTGCAGCACCGGAATCCGCTTTTGCTGCAGCCCCAAGCGAGCCTGAGTGAGATCGATGACCAGGCGTGGAGGCGACTTCAGCAACTGGATCGACGGCACCACGGGACGCGTGGAAAGAACTTCGAGCGCAGGAACACCGCGATCATGCACCACGCGGACACTTGTAACGACTGCGGTCTGCGGCACCCCGGGAACTGAACTGTTCGGACTTCCACCCGACACAGCATCCTGCGACTGAGCGCCCGCGATCAACAACAACAGAACCCCAACAAATTGAATGCCCGCTCGCGGCAAGAAAATCCCCCAAGAAAAAGATCAGGCCCTTAAAATGAACCTTATCATTTGTGAGGAATGCGGAGAAGTGGCGGATAGAGCAGCACTGACTGGCGCGATGGTCTGACGGAAGATGAGTTGCAATCACTGAAAGCTAAGGGAAAATCTGGAGACACTGCCGCGATGCAACGAAGCCAGGCAGGTTTCCAATCTGCCTGGCTTCAATTCTCGGGAAGAAATTCGTATTCCTCAATGATCGCGGCGACGGCCAACGGGCCGCCATTGTCGCTGCCGTCAACCCGCACGACTCGCCCTTTACATTGCACGCGGATGCTTTCCGTCAGCGTAATTTCCGGCGGGAGTGTCAGCGTGAAGCCGATGGGGGATCCACTCTCGATGGGTGAGTTCAGATAGAAAGAAATACCGCGCGCGCTCACGTCGCGTATCTGAGCTGACTCGCTATATTCCACGCTCTCCCCGCGAGCCACCGATACTGGAATTCTAAGCGCAAAACGTCGTGCAGCCCTTTTTTCTTGCTGGGCTTCGGCCATGAGTTGCTCCAAGCTATTGAAGTGGCGTTAAAGCTACGCTAAATAATTATGCGCACAAGAATGACGTAAACAGCACGGCCCGTCAATACCACCCTTGGGGATGAGCATGGCCCGTTCCGGTGGGAGTAGCGATGAAATAGCCTTTATTCATGGGGTTTTTAAGGGTTCTGCCGCTGGCTCACTTGCACCGCGCATCTGGGTGTAAGCTTTAAAACTGGAGCGATGCGATGGTGTTCGTTCTCGACAATTACGATTCTTTTACCTACAACCTGGTGCAGTATCTTGGGGAACTCGGCGCGCAGGTCGAAGTTCGCCGCAACGATCAGGTCACCGTGGATGAGATCGATACGATGCAACCGGAGCGCATCGTTATCTCGCCGGGTCCCTGCACGCCACAAGATGCGGGCATCAGCATTGATCTGATTCATCATTTTGCAGGCAAGGTTCCTATTCTGGGCGTGTGCCTGGGTCACCAGGCAATCGGCGCAGCGTTCGGCGGCAAGGTAGTGCGTGCGCCTCACCTGATGCACGGCAAAACCAGTTCGGTCACGCACGACAACAAAAGTGTTTTTCGCGGCCTGCCTATGCCCATGACGGCCACGCGTTACCACTCGCTGATTGTGGAAGAAAAAGATTTGCCGCCAGAACTAGAAATAAGCGCGTGGACAACGGAGAGAGATGGAACCCGCACCATCATGGGCCTGCGCCATCGAGAGTTCGCGGTCGAGGGAGTGCAGTTTCATCCTGAGAGCGTGCTGACCGATGCAGGGAAGAAGCTGGTGGAAAATTTCTTGAAGCAGTGAGATAGTGGTTGGAAGCACAGGAGGAATGTATGCCAGACTTTCGATTTGGGCAAGATTACCCTGTGACCAAGACCGAAGCAATAGAGGTTTCTAACCGTCCATTCCTAGTTGCGGAGGTCGGCCTAGGAAAGCGTACTCATCGAAGAGTTATCGGGGAGGCAACTTCAGGGCACCCCTCCTTGACAGGTAAGCCAATCCTCTACGTCGACAGTTACGGCGATCCGGAGCAGCCCAGGATCTACGCCTATGCTAGGCACAAGGTTACATTTACAGAGTTTGTCCGCTTATTAGATCGATTCATATTGGATAAGACGCCCGCCTACAAGGAACTCAAAGGAAGAGAATTTCCTGTGTGGACTAACGGAGGCGGGGGTTTAATCCAGTCGAAAGTTCGTTTTCCCCTGACGTCGGAGCCGGTTGACAGCAAGACGTCGTTTTTTAGAATCTCGATCCCTTTTGGTGATATTGCCATAGAATTCACTCCAACTTCCCCGGAGGCCAAGGACGAATTGACGTCCGTGAAAGTTGGCAAATTGCCGCGTCTTATTGAATCGCCACTCTTCGGCTGTGATCTGTCTCAGACCAGTGAGGCCTGCAGTCTTTTCGCTCAGGTGCATTGGGCCGGGCCCGATCAACTGCCGGCGGCAATTGTCACAGGGCTAATTAAACAAATGTCCGCGCAGCCGGCCATAGCCTAGGAGGATCACATTATGGAGAAGGGTACCCTTCCACCCGGGATCGCCGTCCAAACCCGCGTTCTTGACATTGGCTCTCGGAAAGAAATAGGTCGGCTAAAGGAACTCACGAGGTACGAACATGAGGTGAACATTGCAGAGAACCTCGGGCTATGGGCGGAGGATATATTCGTGCTGAGTTTCCTCCGTAATCCGACTCAATTGCATTACGAGAGCACAGATAAACCCGACACGTGGGAGTTCTTGATCGAATCCTTGGAGCCTAACCATGCGGCGGGACAGAAAGTCGAGCTAGTCAAGTGTGAGCACCCTCTTACTCATCGGGATATCGTGGAGGTAAAGCTACTGACTGGAAGGAATCACCAGTTGACACTATCGTTGAAGGTCGAGATCGCGTGAAGAGGCCGCTACTGCTGGTCCTGATGCCTTACCTGATTAGTGTCGCCGTCAAGGTGGCTGGCATTTTTCTGGACGAACCTCTTATGAAGGACTCGCTAAGGGATGTAGTGGAAAAGAATCCGGACTCGAAGGGGAACCACATCCTTACCATTGACCAACAGGGCGTCATTGTAAAACATCTCGCGCATCGGTCGCTTAAAACCGCCACCGTTTTGACCTGTTTCACATCGTCATTCGCATTCTTTGCAGGCCTGGCGGAAGTCGGCAAGCCTTCAGGAGGGGCGTGGGCAATTCTGCTTGTTTTCATATTCGGACTTACCCTGATCGTGTGGGTGCTACCCAGGCCGGTTGGATATTTTAACGAGCATACTCGGATTGGTCTTGATAAAGGCACTCTGGCGATCCTGCTATTCTGCGTTTACGATCTCATCTTGGCGCTGTCCGATGTCGCCACGAATGAGAATGCAAGTTCGGCTTGCCACTTGCTGAGGCTTCGGCAATGAGTTCACCTTCGGCTACCCACTGCCTCTGGCCATCTCCACCGCCCGCAGTAGCGCCTGCGCCTTGTTCATCGATTCCTCGAACTCGCGCGCCGGATCGGAATCGGCCACGATCCCCGCGCCCGCCTGCAGGTACGCATGCTTGCCTTGCATGAGCATGGTGCGAATACCGATGCACGAATCGAGGTTCCCGGCAAAGTCGGCGTAGAGAACCGATCCGCCGTAGATGCCGCGGCGCACGGGCTCCAGTTCTTCGATGATCTGCATGGCACGAACCTTTGGCGCTCCGCTCAGCGTGCCCGCGGGGAAGCACGCAGCAAACGCGTCGAGCGCATCGAGTTCCTTGCGCAGCGTGCCTTCCAGCGCCGAGACCAGGTGCATCACGTGGGAGTAGCGCTCCACATACATCAGGTCTTTCACTTTGACCGATCCGTACTCGCTGACGCGCCCGAGATCGTTGCGACCAAGGTCAACCAGCATGACGTGCTCGGCGCGCTCTTTCTCGTCCGTGCGCATCTGCTCTTCCAGGCGCAGGTCTTCTGCCTCGTCGCGCCCACGCGGATGCGTGCCGGCGATGGGACGGTATTCCAGTTTGCGTCCGGTGACACGCACCAACATCTCGGGAGAAGAACCGAGAATCTGCGTCTTACCCATACGCAGAAAATAAAGATACGGCGAAGGATTCACCTGGCGCAGTGCGCGGTAAAGATCGAACGGATCAACTCCCGGGACGAAGTCGAGCCGCTGCGAGAGCACGACTTGAAAGATGTCGCCCGCGGCAATGTATTCCTTGCAGCGCTCCACGCTGCGGAGGAACGCCTTCCGGCTGGTTCCCGCATGGATATTCAGCTTCCCCGGCTTCGCCTTCGCCGTTTTGCGCCACAGTGTAGGGCGCAGTCCCTCCGCCAGTTTCCTTTCGAGCGCGGCGATATCGCGGACGGCGCGGTCATAGGCGCGCCTGGGATTCTCCTTCGAAACGTCGGCTGAGGCGACGATGTGAATCTGATGGCGCAGGTGATCGAAAGCGAGCAGCCGGTCGAAGAACATCAGCTCGGCGTCGGGGAGCGATAAATCGTCCTTGGCGTGCTCTCCGATCTTTTCCAGTTGGCGAACCGAGTCGTAGGCAAAATAGCCAACGGCCCCGGCGCTGAATGGCGGCAGCCCCGGCATCGCAGCCGGCTGGTGCTCGCGCAGCAACAGCTTCATGAACTCGAATGCGCTGCCTTCATGACGTTCGCGATGCCGTCCGCGCTCGATCTCGATTGCGCTGCCCCGCGCCCTCACCCGCATATAAGGCCGCACGCCGAGAAAGGTGTAGCGGCCGACCTGCTCACCGCGCTCCGCCGATTCCAGCAGAAAAGCGTGCGGCTCTTTTTCAGCGATGGCAAGGAAGGCCGAGACCGGCGTGAGCAGATCGGCGCTCACCGATTTCACTACCGGCACCAGCGTCGCCGAACCCGCCAGCCGCGAGAACTCTTTGAACTCTGGATAGAGCATGCGAGGGTGAGGCGCTCTCGGACTGAGAGCTGGCCTACGGTTCATTATAGGGGAGGGGACTACGGCGTAGGTCTCGGGCAAATTTGTCCGGGCGCTTGTTGCCGAAATCAGGGCAGCCGGTCCACGATCTGCTTTTGGCTTGGGAGCAGCCGGGAACGGATTTGGGTCGCCGGAAGCCAACGCGGCGAGCCTTCCCAGGAGTCGATCAGCTCGCCAGTAGTCTCTGCTTCAAACACCGTCAGGATGCAGGGAATGTCGAAGGTTTCGGCTGCCGTTTGATATTCAAAGAGCAGCCGGGATTTCTCAATCCGCAGGCCGGTTTCTTCAAGAACTTCCCGTACCATGGCGTGCTCGGCAGTTTCCCAGGGCATGGTCAAACCGCCGGGAAAAGACAATCCCCGGCCATCGCTGCGATCAATCACTAAGACCAGCTCTCCGTTTCTGATAATGCAAACCGAGGCGCGCAAGGGTCCAAAGATTGGAATACGCGAATAAATCCCCACGCAACTCCGCGACAGTGCAAAGAAAAGAGCGCGCTTGATACGTTGGAATGCGGTCGGTAGCGCGGGCGGCATGGAAGGATTAGAACAGGTGCGGGCTGGGATTTCAGACCCTGACATCAAAAAACCACAACGATCTTCTCCGACGGCAACCCCTCCGATGAAATGGCATCCAAGTTTGCGGCAGAACTGCAGCGCCCTACCCCCGGCCTCACTGAGCGGAGAGGGGTCGGGGGAGGGTCGCCGCGGGTTCTGCATTATGCTGTCCCGCGCAGTCGGACCCTTCATTTATTCGCTAGAATAGGTGTATGAAATCGCCGTTGCGCTCCCTATTGTTTGTTGCCGCGCTAGCCGCTCTCTCGTTGCCGGCTGTGGCCCAGGAAGGTCCGCTCGAAAGCACGCCGCCCAAAGGCATTACTCCTGAGGAAATCATCGCGCAGTTTGCCGCCCGCGAAAAACTCTTTAAAGATGCGCGCGAGCACTACACCTACCGGCAGGACATCAAAGTGCAGACCCGAGACGGTGACACCGTTACGGGGGAGTATCACGAAGTTTTCGACGTGCTCTACGACGACAAGGGACATCGCCTCGAAAACGTTGTGTTCGCGCCGCAGTCGTCGCTGGAACAGGGCGGGCTGTCGCTCGATCAGGGCGACGTACAGGATTTCCGCAATCGTTTGCCCTTCGTGCTGACTACCGAAGAAGTTCCGGAATACAACATTCTCTATGTCGGCCAGCAACAGGAAGATCAGTTGCACTGCTACGTTTTCGATATTGCTCCGAAGGCCATCGTGGGCAAGAAGCGTTACTTTCAGGGGCGCATCTGGGTGGACGATTCGGATCATCAGATTGTGAAGACCTACGGCCAAGCCGTGCCGGAAATCCGCGACACCAAAAAGAAGGGCAAGGAAGAACATCTTTATCCGAAGTTCACCACCTGGCGGCAACAGATCGACAACCAGTATTGGTTCCCCACCTACACGCGTGCCGATGACACCCTACACTTCAACACCGGCGACATTCACATTCGCGAGATCGTGAAGTATGAGGACTATAAGCGATTCGGGGCGAACGTGAAGATTCTGTATCAGGGAAAGGAAGTACCCAAGGCGGATCAGAAGCCAGAAGATAAGAAGCCGGATACGACGCCAAATCCGCAGAAGTGAGACTGCAAGGTTTCAGAGTTTCAGAGGTTCAGAGGTTTGAAACTCTGAAACCTTGAAACTTCAGTAAAAAAGATACTTTCTCCACTTATCATCGCTCCGGCCCATGAGCCGCATAATGTGTCGGCTGGTGTGGAGATTGAACGCGCGCGGCTCACGCATCAGCTTCATGTCGGCTTCGAGCGGAAACTGATTTCCCTTGCGGCGGTTGCAGGCATGGCAGCAAGCGACCAGATTCTCCCAGGTAGACGAGCCTCCACGCGAGCGAGGAATTACGTGGTCGAGGGTCAACTCGCTCGAAGCCAGCACAGTGGCACAATACTGGCAGGTGTTGCGGTCGCGCAGCAGGATATTTTTTCGCGACAGCGCGCGGCTCTGATGCGGGATGCGGCGATACTCCAGCAGCCGAATCACCGAGGGCACGCGCACCGCGATGCGCGCCGCATGCAGGAAGTGTCCATTCTCTTCTTCCGTCATGGCGACGCCCTTGAGCACGAGAACCAGCGCGCGCCGCGCGGCGCACACGTTGATGGGCTCATAGGACGCGTTCAGCACCAGCACGGGAGCGTGCAGTGCGTGGCCGTCGCTATCGCGGTGAATGGCCGCCGCCGCAAACAGGCCGGCGGCGTATCGGCCCGGTGGTCCTGCGTCGCTTTCGATTCTGGCAGACATAATCTAGATCCCTACCGCCTTGGCCAATGCAACTTGCTCTGCTTCGCTGTGTTCGTCCATCTCAATATCGTTATCGTTATCGTTGCCGGTTTTAATCTCCACATGTTGCGCGGAAACTTTCAATGTGCGCGCAACCGTGGCGACCCAGACCTTCGTCGCGCCCGCCCGGCGCAAAACTTTAGCGCATTCCGAAACCGTCGCGCCCGTCGTGTAAACATCGTCTACAACTAGAACTTCCCGTCCTTTCACCGCTTCGGTTTGCGTGACTGCGAAGGCGCCTCGCAGATTCTCGCGGCGCTGGTGGCTGGTGAGCCCAATCTGGGATGGAGTTTCGCGCTTTCTCTCGAACGCTCCCGTGCACAAATGCAACCGCTCTCGCGATGGGCTGAGTTTCAAAGCAGCGCGTGCAATTAGTTCCGCTTGGTTGAATCCGCGCTGACGAAACTTGGTGCGATGCAGAGGTACGGGAACGACCACCACCCCTTCCGCAGGAAACAGAGGCTCGAGCGTTGTGATGGCTTCCCCTAACATGCGCCCCAGCACACTTGCCGCCGGACGCACTCCGCCATACTTCAGGAGATGAATCAGCTCACGCAGTCCGCTTTCATAACTCCCATAAGCCACCGCTCGCGAAAAGGCAGGCTCGATCCGGCGGCACAGTCCGCAGCGGGGCTCACCCTCAGGATCATCGATCGCGTAGGGAGAAAACAGGCGTTCGCCGCACCGCGCACAGACATGGCCCGCGATGCGATGCATGTGCTCGACGCACTCGCAGCAAACCGGTAGGCGGGAGATTTTAATCAGCGGCGCGCCGCAGATGCGGCAATCAGAAGGAAACAAAACCGCGAAAAGACTGCCGGCGATGTGACTCGCCCAAGCTCGTCCAATCAGTGCGGGTCGAGTGGAAATACCCTGGAGCGTGTTGGTCTTCGAAGCAATAGAAATCCCCGCCACTGCAGCTTTGGCCTGGGCAGCCCGAATTCGGTCCCAACTACTGCTGAAGACAGCCTCCCTGATGCCCGTAAGAAAACTTTGCCGGGCGGGCGACTCTGTTGCCTTGACACGAGTATAGCGGGCCTGGGGTCAGCTAGGCAACGTTACCGTATTGGCCCGGGGTAGCGACGGAGGGTTTCCGCTTGGAGCCCGCTTCCGACAGCCGCGGTTTCGCCACCATAAACAGCAAACGGTAGTCGCGCCGGAAACATTCCGCGCAACGCACCGGCTGCAAAAGAAAAATCGGCAGAAGGTAGCGTTCGGAAAACGTTCTGCGCCGCGAACGAAAGGCTGTCTCACAGCCGCAATCGTCGCAATGGAATTCAAGAAAACGCTGGAACCAGGGCTGCTCGGGGGAGTTGCTCATGCGGCACCTCGGAACGATCAACTGCGAAGGGGCGCGACCGACTAATTACTCTAATATTAACACCGGTCGCGCGCGGCAGCCAATACACCACCGCTCAATGCAATCCGACCTCCCAGCCTTTCCCGCACTGGCGTCGTAACCCCCGACGCACTTGTAATTCAGCCGCCCAGCGTGCTAACGTGCGCCGTTCCCTCTGACACGAGTGGCGGCTTGGCTTGAGGAACGCTGTTTGTACTGATCCCAATTATTAGAGGATTTATCTATGAGTAATCCCGTCTCCTCCGAGTCAGGAACCGGCCCCAAGAAGCACGTCCCATATGTCCCGGAACATATGGAGATGAAAGAATTCACCCTGCGCGCGGTGCTGCTCGGTCTGCTTATGACGGTCGTTCTGGGAGCGGCGAATGCTTACCTCGGTCTGCGCGCCGGAATCACAATTGCGGCAACATATCCCGCAGCGGTAATTGCCATGGCTGCGATGCGGGCATGGAAAGGATCTCTGCTCGAAGAAAACATCGCGCGGACGGCAGGTTCGATCGGGGAGTCCGTCGCCGCCGGCGCAATCTTTACTCTTCCAGCGTTTCTGCTGGCCAAGGCGTGGCCCTCCTTTCGTTTTGCCGATGCCTATTGGAAATCCACTGCGCTGATCATGGTGGGCAGCATTCTCGGTGTTCTCTTTATTTCTTTGGTGCGGCGAGGCATGGTGGAAGATCCCGAGCTTCCATTCCCGGAGTCGCTTGCTGCCTCGGAGATTCACAAGGCTGGACAGCGAGGCGCGCAAGCCGCGAAGTATCTCTTTTGGAATATCGGCCTTGGCGGCGTGGTATACATCCTCGGAAAATTCGGCTTGTTCGCGGCCGACACTGATTTTCATGTTGGCGTCGGAAGCCTTGGACATAGCCAGGTTCGTCTTGGCGCTGCCGGTAGTTCGCACGTCCTGCCCGCCGGCGGCACCAGCGTCTTTGCCGCGCCCAGCGTGAGCCCGGCGTATCTCGGAGTCGGATACATCATTGGTGTGCGGCTGGCGTCGATCCAGTTTGCGGGAAGTGTGCTTGCCTGGGGCCTGATGGTTCCCTTGATGGTGTTTTTTCTTGGGCCGCAGCTCAAGGCATATATTCCAGCCGACACGCCCGATAATTGGGCAAACATGGCGGACGCAGTTTGGCGATACATCGTGCGTCCGATCGCCGTCGGCGGAATGCTGGTGGGTGCGGCTTACACACTCTACAAAATGCGCGAAAGTCTCACTGCTGGACTGGGCAAAGCCTTCGCAGACCTGCGCCAGACTGCTGCTCAGCAAGCTAAGCTGGCACGTACGGAACGCTACATGAGTTCGAAGACGGTCTTCAGTCTGATCGCCGTGATGTTCGTGCTGATGTGCGTGCTCTACATCCGGATATCGGGCTTAGTGTGGCCAGCCATTTTAGCAGCGGTTGTGATGATTCTGGTGGGATTTTTCTTCGCCACGGTCTCGGGAAACCTGGTGGGATTCATCGGCTCATCGAACAATCCTATTTCCGGGTTGACGCTCTCGACGTTGCTGATTGCAGCATTGCTGATGGTGGCGCTCGGCGTTTCCGGGACCTCGGGAGTCGCTGCGGTGCTCGGTGTTGCGGCTGTAGTATGCGTTTCGTCGGCGGTCGCGGGCGAGCTGTTACAGGATTTCAAAGTCGGCTACATCCTGGGAGGCACACCGCAGAAGATTCAAGCCGCTGAGTTAATCGCGGTGGTTGTAGCAAGCCTGGTCATGTATTTTCCGCTCATGTTGCTGCACGAGGGTAGCATCAAAGCTGGCGGCGTAGGATTCGGCGGCGCCGAGCTTCCGGCGCCGCAAGCCGGCCTTATGGCGACGTTGGCCATGGGCATTGTGGCCCACGATATGCCGTGGCCGCTAGTGGTGGTGGGAATTTTCTTCGGCATCGCAATGATCATGATGCAAGTGAAGAGCCCAATGCTGGTAGCGGTGGGAATGTATTTGCCGTTCGGAACTACGTTCGCAATTTTTGTCGGCGGAGTATTTCGTTCTGTCGGGGACTGGGTTGCCAACCGCCGCGGCTTCAACTCCGCTCAGAAAGCGCGCGTGGAGAATGCCGGAGTGCTGATCGCCTCCGGATTAATCGCCGGAGAAGCCCTATTGGGCCTGGTTTGGGCGGGATTGCAATTCGTCCCTTCCTGGGGCGCGCCGAACCACCCGCCGCAAATATTCAGCGATCCGTCGTACTTGGTTGGGGGGATGATCGTAATGGCGGGACTCGCAGCTCTGATGATCTTTATTCCGGCTTCGGCTGCGGGCGATCCGAACGAGCCGGCTCCGCCGACGGCGATGATGTAAATCCTGAAGTAACCAGAGGTCATAAATATCTGGCGACACTTCTGCGGGAGCAGTTCTCACAGCAGGATTTTTCTTCTCTATGTCCGTTTCAGACAATGTCGCAGAGGTGCGAGAGCGTATCAGCGCCGCGACCCGACGGTCCGGCCGCAATTCCGAAGAAATCGCGCTGATGGCTGTCAGTAAAACTCACCCGCCGGAAACCATCCGTGAAGCTTACGGAGCCGGGCTTAGAATGTTCGGGGAAAATCGGGTTCAGGAATTTGCTGGTAAGGCCGATGCCCTTCTGGATTTACGCGATGCCGAATGGCATCTGATCGGGCATCTGCAAACCAACAAGGCCGCCAAAGCAGGGGATTTATTTCACGCCGTGGATTCTGTCGATTCGCTGAAGTTGGCGGAGAAACTCGACGCCGCTGCCCGCAATCTGGGCAAGAAGTTGGCAGTGCTCATCGAAGTGAACATTGGCGGTGAGGCGGCAAAAAGTGGTGTCGCGCCGGAGTCGGCTGCGCTCGAAGAATCGCTGATCGCCGCACCTCGGCTCGAGTCATTGCAGTTTCGCGGACTGATGACTGTGCCCCCGTTCACCGACGACCCCGAAGGCGCACGGCCCTATTTTCGCAAGTTGCGCGAGTTGCGCGATTCGATTGCGGCCCGCAAACTACCCAGCATCTCCGTGGACCAGCTCTCGATGGGCATGTCGCACGACTTCGAAATCGCGATTGAAGAGGGATCGACCTGCGTGCGCGTTGGGACAGCGATTTTTGGCAGGCGAACAAAAACGTAGGCTGTCAGGCACGCGGAGGGGCATGATAAAGACATGAAGCTAATCGACCAGCTTTGCGCGGCTATTCTTTTTGTCACGGCGATTGTGAACAGCCTGCTCGTGCCGAGAACTTACACCGGCAGGATCTGGATTTTCGGGACCATCCTGGCCTTGTTGTTCACTTGTATGTTGAACGTGTTGCGTATTCGTAACAGCCGCGAAGTACGAGGCTTGAAGCTATCCTGCCTCACAGCGAATGTCACCATGTTGGTTTTGGCAATCGCATTGATAGCAAGCATCGGAAAGGCGCGAACGCTGCAGCACCCTCAAGTGCCGTTTGCGGCGGCCCTGTTGCTGGCCGAAACAGTGTTCTCGCTAGGGAACGTCGATTGATTTCTGTTACGGAGTCGGGCGGCAGCGTGGCGTTTTCGGTGAAGGTTCATCCTCATGCCAGAAAGAATGCGATCACTGGCGAACTGGACGGCGCACTTAAAGTTTCCCTCACCTCGCCGCCAATCGATGGCAAGGCGAATGAAGCTTGCATCATGTTCTTCGTGAAACTTTTGAAGGTCCCACGTTCTTCCGTTACCATTGCCTCCGGCCAGAGCAACCGCCGGAAAGTGATCCGAGTGTCAGGGCTCTCGGCTGAAGAGGTCAGGGAGCGAATAGCGATACAAAAAGTGAGCATCGCGCGACCTTTCGATAGCAAAACTCACGCGGGCAGCAAGCCCGCGACCATACGATCTACAAGGGAGCGCTCTTGAGCTTTTCCGAACGCTTGCAGGAAATTCGCACCGGGTTCGAACGGCCGTTTTGGGTCGCCAACATCAGCGAACTCTTTGAGCGACTTTCTTACTATGCCGTTTTTGCTGTGCTGGCGCGCTACCTGCATGAGGGTTTGCACTTCGGTATCGAACAGGCCAGCAGCCTGACGGGGATGTTTGGCGGGTGGGTCTGGTTTCTCGCGGTAGTGGGAGGCGCGATCGCCGACCGTCTCGGCTTCCGGCGGGCGCTTTCGCTCGCGTACCTGATTCTGAGTTTCTCGTATTTTCTCCTGGGGTCGCTCGGCGCGTCGTGGTTCGCGCCAGTGCGTAATGCCGTCCCCCTCGCGTCCCTAGTCGCGTTCGTGCTGATTTTGCCCGCCCTGGGTGTGGCCCTCGTGAAACCGAGCGTAGTCGGTACAACGGCACGAGCTTCGAATCCAAATGTTCGTTCGGTGGGATATTCGATTTACTACACGCTGGTGAACGTAGGAAGTACGTTAGGGCCACTGCTGGCAGGCTGGGAGCAGGATCACGGCAGTGCAACAGGACTATTTCATGTAGCAGCGTTGAGCGTCTTCCTGATGTTGTTCATCGTCCTCCTGTTTTTCAAGGAGCCGCGACGAGTGGAAGGCGGGGAGGCGGCCAGCCTCAGCCAGGTCGGAAAGAACTTCCTTACGGTGCTTTCGAACCCGCGCTTCATGCTTTTCCTATTGATCTTCACGGGATACTGGATCGTTTTCTGGCAGGAATTCATCGCGCTGCCTCTTTATATTTCCGCCTACATCGATCCGAAAGCCAACACGGCTCGGATTCTGGCTACGGATCCCATTGTGGTCATCTTGTTCACGATGGTCATCGGCTTTGTAACCAAGCGTATGCACGCGTTTCATGCCATCGTATTGGGGACCTTGATTTCAAGTCTGGCCTGGGTTTTGCTTATCATTCATCCGTCGGTGTGGATGGCGGTGGCAACCCTGGTGGTGGTGGCGATTGGGGAAATCACGCAACAGCCGCGATATTACGACTACATCTCGCGGCTCGCGCCTCCCGACCAGCAAGGAACGTACATGGGATTTGCGTTTCTGCCGCTGGGCATTGGTTCGTTTGTCGCGGGCAAACTTAGTGGCTGGCTCATGCAGCACTATGGGGAAGAATTGCATCAGCCAAAGATGGTGTGGTGGTGGGTAATCGGAGTCGGATTGGTGACAACTTTGCTGCTCTGGATCTACGACAAGGTCGTCCGCGCGGAAACAGTAGATAGGTCATGAGGATGCGAGCCCGAGGCGGCATACTAGCGCATTCGCCGGAAGTTGTCGGCACGCCTGCCGAAATTGCCGCACAGATTCGACGCGCGCTGAAAGACGGCGGTTCCGCCGAGCATGCCGCGGGCGTGCAGTGGTTCTTCAAAGATGAAATCAAATCGCATGGCTGGTATACGGCCGACCTGCGCCGTGCGGCCGTTCGTTCCCGGCGCGAAATCCGGAAGGAACACGGGCTCGATTTCCTAACCGAGGTTGCCGACGAGCTTTTTGCCGGCTCGGTGCTCGAAGAAAAGGTTGCCGCCGTTTTTTTGCTGGAGAAACTCGACCACGAATTTGGCGACGACGAATTCAAGTTGTTCGAGTCATGGCTCGACCGCATCAGCAGTTGGGCCGATCACGACGCGCTAGTGCATTCCCTGATCGCTCCCATGATCGTGGCTAAGCCGGCACGCACAACATTCGTTTTCCGCTGGGCGAAGTCGAAGAAACGTTGGCACCGGAGAGCGGCTTGTGTGGCGCTAATTCGCGGAACGCGGGCGCAGATGTTCTTTCCCAAGATCACAAGATTGTCCGACTCACTTTTGGCAGATAAAGATGACATGGTTCAGAAGGGGCTAGGCTGGTTGCTGCGGGAGACCGCGAAATTTGATGCGAAGCGAACGGTCCCGTATCTGATGGAAATTCGCGACCGAGCACCGCGTCTCGTCTTGCGTACGGCGTGCGAAACGCTGCCCGCCAGCGTCAAAAAACGTGTGCTCGCTGTTACGGGTCGGTCGCGATAATCCGCTACAAATCTCTACATCCGCCGATTCGCTCAAATCTGGCCCATTGTTTACAATAGGGGTTTGCTCATGGACCTGGCTGCTATTCAATCTGTGCTGCGCGAACGCAACATCGACGCGTGGCTGTTCTATGACCATCATCATCGCGACCCAATCGCCTACCGTGTGCTCGGCTTGCCTGCAGGCCTGATGGTCACGCGGCGTTGGTTTTACCTGATCCCGGCGCAGGGCGAACCCATCAAGTTGGTGCACAAGATCGAGGCGGGCCATCTCGACTCCCTCCCCGGCAGTAAGCGGCAGTATTCCGGATGGCAGGAGTTATTTGACAGCCTGAAGGCGATGCTCGCGTCGTACCGCGATATTGCGATGCAGTATTCGCCCAACAACATCGTCTTCACAATTTCGCTGGTCGATGGCGGCACGATTGAATTGTTGCGGGGTTTGGGGAAAAACATTGTCAGTTCGGCCGACCTGATCGCGCAGTTCGAAGCCACCTGGAGCGAAGAACAGATCAAGTCGCACTTTGCCGCGCGCGAAAGCGTGGATTCAATCGTTGCAGCCGCATTCAAAGAAATCGGAAAACGTGCGCGCAATGGCGGGACCACCGAACATGAAATCCAGCAGTGGTTTATGGAAGCATTTCATCGCGAGAACCTGCTTACCAGCGATCCGCCGATTGTGGCCGTGAACGCCAACGCCGGCAATCCGCACTACGAGCCGCGGGCCGATCATCCGGTTCCCATTCGCGAGGGCGATCTTCTTTTACTGGACGTCTGGGGGAAGAAAAATTCTCCGGCAGCAGTGTACTACGACATCACGTGGATGGGATTTGTCGGCGCAGCTCCATCCAGCAAGATGCGCGAGGTTTTTGAAGTTGTGCGCGACGCGCGCGACGCTGGCGTGAAGACCGTAATCGACGGTGTCAACGCGGGCCGGCGCATTGCGGGATGGGAAGTCGACCGTGCGACCCGCGACCACATCAAGGAAAAAGGTTACGCCGATTATTTTATTCACCGCACCGGACATTCCATTGGCACCGACGTCCATGCCAATGGAGCCAATATGGACGATCTGGAAATCCACGACGAGCGCCAGATTCTTCCCAACTCCTGCTTTTCCATCGAGCCTGGAATTTATCTCCCCGAGTTCGGTGTGCGTAGCGAAGTCAACGTGCTGGTGCGGCCCAAGTCGGCCGAAGTCACCGGCAACATTCAGCGCGAGATCGTGATTATCTGATGGCAAATTCCACTACAGCGAAAACCAAGCCGGCGGCTGCGCCGGCTCAGCCGGCAAGCGTGATGAGCATCATCGCACCCGCCGTCGGCTGGCTTGTTCCGGGTGCGGGGCATATCGTCCAAAGGCGTTGGGTTCGCGGCGCCCTGCTGTTCGTTTCCATCGGGACTCTGTTTGTGCTGGGCTTGATGATGCAGGGCCACATCTACAAAGCCAACGGCGGCGACATTCTCGACATTCTGGGCTTCATCGGCGACTTGGGCGCAGGCGGAATGTACATTACGACTCTCGCCATGAACTGGGGCCAGGGCGCAATTGCGTTCGCCGTCGCGGATTACGGAACCAAGTTTATGATCGTGGCCGGACTGCTGAATTTTATTGCCGTGGCCGACGCTTACCACATCGCCATCGGAAAAAAACAATGACGATCCAGCTCACTCACTTCAGCGCGGCTTTTGTCTTCGCACTATTCGCGTCGATTGTCTTCGGCATCACGCATCGAGAGACGACGCGCGACATGCTTCGCTATGGCCTCTATTGCTTTGCGATGTTCCTGGGAGGGGTTCTGCTGGCGGGCTGGGCAATGTGGTTTATCCGGCGGTGAGCACCTGTAATTTGCATTGTTCCGATCATCTAATTAATCCCCCTTCGCGAGGTAGCCGCTCCACTAACTCGTTCAGCCGGCCTTTTATCATCACTGGTGTGTTGCGGCTAGTTTCTCTGCAGTGCATCCGCCACACAATCTGAAAAGCTGGTTTGATCGTCTTTGCGAGCGTGATGGCACGTTAGTAGGGCACACGCGCACCGTCGCCAATGGCTGATTCCCTCCAAATGTGTGGAATGGAATATTTTCGAGTCATCAAGCCTTCAACTCGTCATCCTGCCCACACGAAAGCGTCAAACACCCGCTTCGACTCGAAGTTAAGGCGCCGGTAGAGTTCGACCGCGCGACTATTCGCTTCAGTCACGGTGAGCGAAAGCATGGAAAATCCTCGCTTCCGGAGACTGCCTACCGTCGCGGCGAGCAGTGATTCGCCAATTCCGTGGGAGCGATATTCCGGCAAAACGCAAACCTGCGTGACATGCCCCACGTCGCCGCGAACCCGGGAACACAGAATCAGCCCAATCAGATTCTTCGCGTTGCGATCCACCGCGGCGAATGACGATTCGATATCGAATAAGCCGCATCCTGGAAAGCGGACAATGTTATTCAGAAAGCGCAGCGACCCAGTCAGCGTGTGATATTGATCGTTGATCTGTGCATCGACGTGGCCGCGATACGCCGCGGTGATCACGGCGGCCGCTGGCTGATAATCGGCTTCCGTCCACCGCCGAATCTCGACCTCGGGATGCTTCGCTGGAACCGGCACCGGGCCGCCCAATCCAAGCGTCATGAAGAGCCGTGGGTGACGCTGAAATCCCTGATCCAAGAACGGTCGCGCCACACTGCCCGCCTCATGCGCCAACAGCTGCGCCTCGACGCGGTGAATTCCGGGAGACTGCTGCAGCGTCTCGATCACGTGCGTGAGCAGTTTCAGTTCTACCTCGCGCGGATTTGCAAGCCGCCCGCCGTTCGCCACAAAGAGATCGCCGACCACTCCCTTGCTGCCTTCGTACACAAAAAAGCTGTAGCCGAAAATACGGCCGCGGTCGATGGCGGCATACCCTGGAAGAATTTTCGCATCGACGTAGCGCAGGATCATCTCCGCAGACCCACTGTAGTCCCAGGAAAGCAGACTTCCCCACACTCGCGATTCATCATCGAGCAAAGGGCGCATATCTACGGAAGAAAAATGTCGAAGGTCGAGAATCTCCAAGGGGCTCCTACAAAGTTGGCCACACTATTGCAGCATCATTCCGGATGGCAAGCTCGGAGTTTAGTGCTGTTAAACCCGAGGCAAACCAGCAGAGCGTGCTGCGTCTGACAGGCCCATGATAAAGGATTCTACTGTGCAGGAACCGTACCCGCTGCGCCAATCCAGTAATAGTCTATGTGCTGAGCGGCATAATGTCCGAGGTAAGAGACGTGGCGGCCGGGCAGCAGCCTCGCGATTTCCGGCTGAGAATTCTCTGGTGCGACTAGCAAGTGTTCTTCCTGCAAAATCCCTTGAAAGTCATAGTTGACGGTCAGCCGGTTGCGGTAAAAGGTAAGCCCGTATTCCAGCTCGCGTGGCACATGGAAAACCGCGAGCGGCAGCGAATGCGTTTCCATAGCAGCAATTTCCAGAGACAGAGGGCGGGCCGAGAGTTTCTGATCAAGTGACGTCGAGCCGAGTTTCAACACTGCTCCCACCGTGAGCACGACCGGAATCAATGTGACGAACCGCAACATACGCAGGCCCGCCTTGCGCACCAGAGTCAGCGCAATTCCGGCGCACAACACAGACGCCACCGCAAGTGCGACCAGCATTGGCTGCCCTCCGGGCAAACGATGCTGTGTGAGCAAATAGGCGATCAGCAGAGCTGGAATGATCGGAGCGGCCGCCAGCAATCCATGCAGCACAGCAAGCGATTTCGCAGCCGACCCGTTATGCGACTCTTTCTGATCAAGGCGCTGCCTCAAATAGTCCGTCAATAGCAACGCACCTGCCGGAAGCGCGGGCAAGATGTATCCGGGCAATTTTGACTTCGAGATCGAGAAGAAAATCAACGGGACGATCAACCAACAGCTTGCGTAAATTCCGAGTTGACATTCGAAATCCGTTGTGTGAATCTCAAGCGATTCTCGTTTTTCCCACCACAATCGGACCGCTTGAAGTAGAGCCTTGATCACGAAGACGGTCCACGGAATCAGTGCCAAAGCCGTGACTGGCAGGTAATACCAGATCGGTTCGGTGTGGTGATAAAGATTTTTCGAGAACCGTGCGAGATTGTGTTCGACGATGAATTCGTGAAAGAAAGTTGGATTGCGAATTTGGACCGCGAAATACCAGGGCATCGCTATGACGCAGAAAAGAAAGACCCCCGGCAGCCAGAGAGTCTTTAAAATCAGGCGCAAATCGCGAACTGTGGTCGCGTAGAGCGTGATCACCAGGAAAGCCAGAAAGGGCCCCACCGGCCCCTTTGCCAGCATTCCTAAACCCATAAAGCCGTAGAAGACGGCGAGATAAATTCGCATTCCACGCTCCCGCCAGGCCCACCAGCCGAGCATTCCGATGGTGAACGCCGCCGCCAGCGCCATATCCATCGATGCAGCGCGAGCATAGCCAATGATTCCGGCACAAGAAGCACAAACCAGCGCGCCGTCAATTTCCAACCCGCGTCGAAAATGGCGCAGGAAAAAGTAAACGGCAAGCACGAGAAATGTCGCGTCGAGCGCCGAGGGCAGCCTTGCGGCCCAGTCGCTCACGCCAAAAAGCTTGTATGCCATCATGGCTTGCCAGTAATAAAGCGGCGGCTTTTCCAGCCATGGCTCCCCCCCAAGCACCGGGGTGATCCAATCACGGCGCTCCAGCATTTCGCGCGCGACCTGCGCGTAGCGCGGTTCATCCGCGCCGATCAAGCCAAACTGCCCCAGCCCATAAAAAAACAGGAACGCGCAGAAGCCCGCAAGCAACAGAGAGTCGGCGCGGGTACGATTGGTCATCGGGTAGGGATTCGAGCCGCTGCAGACATCTGTCGCTGGATTGTCGATTTCTCGATTGTTGATTGCCGATTGAAAACCCTCATCACATTACCTTCACGAACGCAATCAACAATCAAGAATTTAACATTTAGCAATTGCCTCATTACTGCACGGATGGACCGCGGCGCAATGACTCGAGAACCTCACGCACAGCGTCGGCCCGGGGCCCGTCCACCGAGCAACCGCTAGCGCACTCATGGCCACCGCCGCCGAATCCTTCCGCTACTTGCGCCACATCGAGCTTACCTTTGCTGCGCAGGCTCACTCGAAAACGTCCGTCAGGGAGTTCGCGGAAAAATGCCGCTACCTCAATCTCTCCGATCGAAAGCACGTAGTTCACCAGACCTTCGCAGTCTTCTTCCTTCGCGCCCCAGCGTTCCATCTGTTCCAGGGTCACCCAGGTCCAGCCAATGTGGCCCTCAGTATTAAGGTTGCGCAGAGCTTCTCCGAGCAGCCTCATCTTGGCGACAGAGTGAGCGAAATAAATACTGCGAGCGCAATGGGAAGGGTCGGCTCCGGCCAGCACGAGTTCACGTGCCAGAGCGAACGTATGTTCGTTGGTCCCTTCAAACATAAACGAACCAGTGTCGGTCATCAGCGCCGTGTAAAGGCAGGTGGCGATGTCAGGAGAAAACGGAGTTCCCGCTTCGCGCGCCAGGCGGAATACCATTTCTCCTGTGGCCACGGCGTGCGGATCGATCCAGTTCACATCGGCGAACGGACGCCCACTGACGTGATGATCGATGCTAATCAGAAATCGATCTTCCAACCCCTCCAGGCGCGTGCGGTGAATGCTGTCGCATTCCAAAATAATCGCTGCCTCGTAACTGCCGGAGACGCGATCGGCTTGCAGCACTTGATCGGCAAAGGGCAGCGCGCGATAGATTCGCGGCACACCGTCGTGCAGCACAACATCCGCCTGCTTTCCCATGGCACGCAGGATTTGGCAGCACGCCAGAGCCGAGCCGATAGCGTCGCCATCGGGCCGCGCGTGCGAGGTAAGCACGAAACGGTCGCGCTGTTCAAACTGCCGGAGAACATCCTGCAAGATGGTGCTCATGCCTTTTTCTTGACCGGTTCGGCGCGGGGCTTCGTTCTTTTTTTTGCACGCGCCAGCAATTCTTCTACCCGCGCCTTTTCTCGCTCCGAACGATCCAGCCGAAAATACAATTCGGGCGCTCGCCTCAAGCGTAACCGCTCCACTAATTCATGACGTATATATTCTTTCGCAGCGAGCAACCCCTCGAGGCTTCGCTCCGCCTCTCGGTCGTCGCCATCAACGTCGACCAGAACCTGCGCTGAGCGCCCGTCGTCCGCGACAAGCACCGCAGTCACTCCGACCAGTCCTATGCGCGGATCGGCAAGTTCCCCCTCCACCAGCGTTTCGATCTCTTCACGCAAGGCCTCGCCCAACCGCCCGCGATGATATTTCAGCCCGCGCTTCTCCACCGTCACCACCTCGAAGTAAAACGCATGAGAATATCAGAAAATCGTCTGCCCGTGTTGGCCGGGAAGTGCTATTGTCGCGCACAAAGGAGCACGCGTGGTAAGTACAGAGGTAACAATGCGATAGAGATTACGGTTCTTGCGGTCCCAGTCTGTTTGACCTTGCTTGAAAAAAGGTTTACAGAAATTCCACGAACGAGTCGGAAATGTCCGCTCCGTGATTATTCGCGATGCGCGTAGCCGCGCGCTCCACATTATTCATCAACCCATCCAGATAGTCGCGCGAATCCGAGATACTGACTACGCCGACTGTGGCCCGATTCCACAATGGGCTGGGATCGAGTTCCGCAACAGAGACATTGAAACTGTTGCGCAGCCGGTCTTTCACGCTACGGATCACCTGCCTTTTATCTTTGAGTGATTGCGCCGCTTCGATGTGGAGTTCGAGGGTGAGGAAAGCGATCATCCGGGTCGTTAGCCGTTGGTCGTTAGTCGTTGGCAAAACCGCTCGATCACGGTTCTTGACTAACGGCCAACGACAAACGACAAACGATGGTTCTTAGGCAATCACTTCCGCGGCGATTCTCTCCGTCGCGAACGCTTCGATCACATCGCCGACTTTGATGTCGCCGTAGTTGGAGATCGAGATGCCGCACTCCATGCCGTTGGTAACCTGGCTGGCATCGTCTTTGAAGCGGCGCAGCGATCCCACTTTCCCCTTGAAGACCTGCACGTTGTCGCGCAGCAGACGAACTTCGGAGTCGCGCTTGATCAAGCCGTCGCTCACGCGGCAACCGGCCACAGTGCCAACCTTCGGAATGCGGAAAACATTCAGCACCTCGGCGCGGCCCTGATAAGTTTCCTTGATGGTAGGTTCGAGCAATCCACTCATTGCACGCTTTATCTCGTCCTGCAGTTCATAAATGATCGAGTGCAGGCGGATGTCCACTTTTTCCTGCTCCGCGATTTCCTGCGCCTTGCGCTCCGGCCGCACGTTGAAGCCGATGATGATCGCGTTCGAAGCCGAGGCCAGCAACACATCGGTTTCCGTAATCGCGCCCACACCCGAACGCAAAAGTTTCAACCGCACCTTGTCGTTCGAAAGCTTAGTGAGCAGGTCGGTGATTACTTCCACGGAGCCTTGTACATCGCCCTTGAGAATGACGTTTAGTTCCTTGGTGCCGGCGGCCTTGATCTGCTCGGCCAACCCTTCAAGCGACACGCGCGAACTCTTGGCCAGCGCGGCTTCGCGGGCCTTCTGCTCGCGATACTCCGATATGCCACGGGCTTTATCGCGATCGGCAACCACTACAAATTGATCGCCAGCTTGCGGCAGCGCTTCCATGCCGATGATTTCAACCGGCGTCGATGGCGGAGCGGTCTGCAACTGCGCGCCGCGGTCGTCGAACATGGCGCGCACCTTCCCATACACGTTGCCAACCACGAAATTGTCGCCCGCGTTCAGCGTTCCGTTCTGCACCAGCACCGTGGCCACCGGACCGCGACCGCGATCCAGCTTCGCTTCCAGCACCACGCCGGTCGCTGCGCGCTCGGGCGTCGCTTTCAGTTCGCCCAAATCGGCGACCAGACAAATCATTTCCATCAGCAAGTTCAGATTCGTTTTCTTTTTCGCTGAAACATCAACGAATACCGTTTTACCGCCCCACTCCTCAGGAACCAATCCGCGATCGGCAAGCTGCTTCTTCACGCGATCAGGCAAGGCGTCGGGCTTATCGATTTTGTTTACCGCGACGATGATTGGAACTTCCGCCGCGTGCGCATGATCGATAGCCTCGACCGTTTGCGGCATCACGCCGTCGTCGGCGGCTACAACCAGCACGACAATATCCGTCGCCTTTGCGCCGCGAGACCGCATGCGGGTGAAAGCTTCGTGACCGGGCGTGTCGAGGAAAACAATTTCCCGCCCATAGGCCGGCGATTCCTTATCCGTGATTCGCACCTTGTAGGCGCCGATATGCTGCGTGATACCTCCCGCCTCGCCTTCCGCGACGCTCGTCAGGCGAATTGAATCCAGTAGCGTAGTCTTGCCGTGGTCCACGTGACCCATGATCGTGACCACGGGCGGGCGCACTCCGGTTTCAGGGACAGCTTCTTCGCTGGCAGCAGCGGCATCGATGTCTTTCGCCGTCTGCTCTTCGAAGGTGATGACGTTCGTGTCGGCTCCGAAGAAGCGTGCCATCTCGCTGGCAAGTTCGGAGTCAAGCGTCTGGTTAATCGTGGCGAAGACACCCTTCGAGAGCAGCCGTGAAATTAAATCCTTGGCGCGTATCTCCAGCTTCTCTGCCAGATCTTTTACGCTGATGCCTTCCGCGATCGTGATGCTGCGCGTAATCGGCATGGGCTCATTCGACACGACCATGCGCGGTGGCGGCGTGTAGCCCTTCATCGGGCCTTCCTTCACGCCGCGCGGAACGTAACGCTGTCCCGGACGGCGCGCTGGCCCACCCGGACGGCTGCCCGGCCGCGTGGTTCCAGGAGGTGGAAGAGCCGGTCCAACACCCAGCGGACGCGCTCCTGCCGGAGCTTGCCGCGTGGGATGCATGGGGCGACGCTCGCCGGGACGAAGCGGCGGACGCGCCACACCCGGGGCTCCGCCTGCCATGGGCGGGCGGCGCTGAAAAATCGGTTGGCCGGGAACTGGACGCCCAGGTACGGGACGCGGAGCGCTGGCGATGGGAACTCCGGGCTGCACCGGCGGCGGAGCTGGCCGCAGAGGAGCCTTGTACACCGGACGCGGTCCGGTTTGTGGAACGATCATGCGCGGCGCTGGAGGTGGCGGAGCCGCTGGACGGGGCGCAATCGAGGGCCCTGCAGGCGCACTCGCCGAAACAATTGGCGGCACGGCCGCGAACGGAGTCTGGGCCGGAGCTGGCGGCACCACCAGACGTGCCGGCACGCTGGTGGGCGGAGTGGGCGCCGAAGATGGAACCGGCGTCGATACCGCAGGCGGAGAGACCACACTAGTTCTCTCCGATGGGGGCGCAACGACGGGCCGTGGCGGCACAACCGGAGCTATCGGCGGCGCGGCCGCTGGCGCAACAGGAGATGCGGCCAGCGGACTGCTGACAGTAGTCTGAGGTGCGGCAGGTTTTTCTACTGTAGGCGCAACATGCGCACTCGGCGCGGGCGGGGCAATTGGACGCGGCGCCACCGGGGGCGCGGCAGCTTCCTTTTTCTGTGTGATCGCCTTCAGCACATCTCCGGGACGCGAAATGTGCGACAGATCAATCTTGGTTTTGATTTCTTCTTCGCCGCGACTCGTGCGTGAACCGCTCTTGCCTTGGGACGAACTTTCCCCCGCGGAGCGGATGTAGACCCGCACTTTCTCCGCTTCATGCTCTTCCAGAGAACTGGAGTGCGTCTTCTTCTCCGTCACTCCAACCAGCGCAAGTGTATCGAGGATAGCTTTGCTCTTGACTTCCAGCTCTCGGGCTAGATCGTTGATTCGAACCTTACTCATCCGGCCTTTCATTCTCCGCGTTTTAGTTAGGTCTTCATTTCGACCTCACGGAGTAAGTTTCTTCGGTCCCACGCCTTCGAACTCATCCCAGCGTGCCATCATTTATTCTCGAGTTTCGGAGGCAGATTTCTCTTCCGACGGCTCGTCGGAAGATTCCGCCTGCCCTTCGTTCTCATCTGTGCCAACAGCTCGCGGTTCGGAAGTCGCCTCCGGAGCGTGAGCGCTTACCTCGCTGCCTGCCTCTTCGCCAACCACCGCGATCTCGGCGGTGATATCTTCCGCGCCCGCCTCAGCCGGCTCCGTCGCGGCAGCCTCACCCTCAGCAACTTCGCCGGTGGCAACAGCATCAACTGCCGTGCCCTCAGCCGAGTCCTGCTCCAGGCTGGCAAAGTAATTATTCACCGCCAAGCTGATTTTTTCCACCGTCTTCGGTCCGATACCCTCGATCGCCTCAAGCTGCTCCGGCGTCATGTCGGCGAGAGCTTCTACTGTAGTGATGCCCGCAGCACCCAGCTTCTCCACGAGTCCCTCGCCCAGGCCCGGCACACTTTCGAGCGGTGTGGCAGTCTGTGGAACCATTGCCGACATCTGCTGCTCCACTTCCTGCCGCTTCTCTTCTTCGCTCTTGATGTCGATCTTCCAGCCCAGCAGCTTCGCAGCGAGACGGACGTTCTGTCCCTTCTTGCCGATCGCGAGAGAAAGCTGGCTGTCATCGACTACTACTTCGAGGTGCTTGCCACCGGAATCGACCACCGTTACTTTGCTGACTTTCGCCGGCTGCAACGCCTTCTCGGCAAAGGTTACGGCGTCTTCGTGGTACTCGATGATGTCGATTTTCTCTCCGTGCAGTTCGCGGATGATCGATTGCACCCGCATGCCCTTCATGCCCACGCACGCCCCCACCGCATCCACATCCTTGTCCTTGGACATGACCGCGATTTTGGTGCGCTCGCCAGCTTCGCGTGCAATCGCACGAATCACCACCGTGCCATCGTAGATCTCCGGCACTTCGGTCTGGAACAGATGCTGGACCAGGTCCGGCACCGCGCGAGATACAACCACGCCGGGACCTTTCGAAGCTTTTTCCACTCGCGCAATCACCACGCGCACACGCTCTCCAATGGCGAATGACTCCAGCCGCGACTGCTCCTTGCGCGGCATGCGCGCTTCGGCTTTGCCGATGTCGAAGATCACATCCGGACCTTCCACGCGCTTCACGGTGGCATTCACCACTTCGCCTACGCGCCCGATGTACTCGTTGTAAACCGTGTCGCGCTCCGCCTCGCGCACCTTCTGGAAGATCACCTGTTTTGCCAGTTGCGCGGCAATGCGTCCCAGGATTCCTTCCGTAACTTTCGGAATCCGCAGCTCTCCGCCGACTTCCAAATTCGGATCCGCCTTGCGCGCATCTTCGAGCGTGATCTGCAGCACCGGATCTTCCACCTGCTCCGGCGTCTCCACCACAGTCTTCACCGCATAGGCATTGATCTTGCCGGTTTCTTTGTCCAGCACGGCGCGCAGATTCTCCTGCGTCTTGTAGTATTTGCGCGTCGCCATGACGATGGCATCTTCCACCGCGCTCACCACAATCTGCGGATCAATGCCCTTCTCGCGACTCAACGCGTCGATCGTGTTGTAGAGCTCACTTGCCATAAAAATATTCCGTTATGAAAACTGACCGCGTCTTCTAGGTCTTAGGTCTCAGGTCTTACGCAAAATCCGAAGACCTAACACCATGACCTAAGACCCGCCTTCAGATCTCCGGCACCAAATTCGCCTTCTCCACATTTGCGAATTCAATCCCAATCTTCTGTCCGTCTTCCACTCCTGCCGCGCCCATCTTCTTGCGCGACTTCTTGCTCGCCACGCTGACGTCCAGCGTGAGACGTCCATCATGAAAACTTTCCAGCCGCCCCTCAAAGTGCCGGTTGTTGTTCACCGGATTCCGCGTCATCACCCTCATCCGGCTGCCGACGAAGCGCTCAAACTCTGCCGCCCGCGTCAGCTTCCGGTCCAACCCTGGTGACGAAACTTCCAGCGTATAGCTGGCCGGCATTGCATCCTCTACATCGAGGATGGTCCCGAATTCGCGACTGAAATTGGCGCAGTCTCCGTGCGTCACCCCAGCCAACGGATCGCCACCCGCCGCCCCGGGTTTATCAAGAAACACACGCAACATGCGGGCCGCGCCGCTCCCGCGAAACTCTACATCGACCACCTCTAACCCGCTGGAGGCAGCTACACGCTCCGCAATTTCACGTACTCGATCAAGATCAAGTGCCATGCATCCAATAACTTGCATCTCAACCGGCTTCAGCGAACTTCTCCGCAAGTAAAAAGTGGGCTTGCGCCCACTGGTGTGCTTCGCCAAACGCCGGTACTACACAACAGTTCTCAGTTCTCTAATATACGCTGGGCAAGGGTAAAAGACAAACAGCCCTTCATGAAGAAAAATGGTTGCGACCAGCCCCCGCATTCAAACAGGTTTCGCGTTTCTTGTGCTCTTCCGCGCAACATGCCCGCTCAACTTGAGTTGAGGAATATAATGGTTTTTCAGAATTGGAGGTACTTCATGTCTTTCCGCGGTCTCCCCTCCCTGATAGTCAGCCTTGTGTTGTTTTCTGTTTCAGCACTCTCACAGCGACCCGGCACTAACCCGGGTGCACCTGGCGGTAGCATAAGTCCGAATACGAATTCTTCGGTCGCAAGATCCAATGCCAGTTTTGGGCCAGGCGAGGTTTCAGCACCCACGGCCGATCGGGAAGGCAAGGTAAAGTTCCATCTTCAATCTATTCTGATTCAAGTCCCCATCGTTGTCACCGACAAGGCAGGGAATCATATTCACGGATTAACCAAGGATGACGTTCACGTCCTCGAAAACGGCAAGGAACAAAAAATCTCCACCTTCGAAGAGATTACTGCCGCGACCACAAAGCTTCCCACTGTCACATCCAAACCAGGCGAATTCAGCAACCTGGCATTGTCGGACCAACAGCCGCGCACCGTCACGGTAATCGCGCTCGACACCATCAACACTCCCTTTCTTGATCAGGCTAACGGTCGGCGCGAGTTGATCAAGTTTTTGGCCGACAATATTAACTCCGGCCAAGTAGTGGCTCTCATGATTATGGGCAGCAATGGCGTGAGAGTGGTGCAGGGCCTGACGGGCGATACCGAACAGCTGGTCAAGATCTTGAAACAAGCGAGTGGAGAGATTCCTGCGATGCAGGGGATGAGCCAAGAGAATGGCCTCGGTGCCGACGCGCAGGCAGCCTCCGCGGAGGGACGTCTGTCCGATCTTTCCGTGATCCCTTCTAGTGGCGGGGCTGGCGCCCAAGCTGCCGTGAATGCCTTTCTTGCATACCCCGATGTACTCTTCGCGGGTTATGCTCAGCAAGAAGCCATTCGAGACACGCTGAACTCCTTCCTCTCGATCGCATGGTCTCTCTCAGGCGTGCCCGGACGCAAGTCTCTGATTTGGGCAACGGGCGGATTCCCCTTTGAGATTTCCACTCCGCAACAGCTTCCCGGCGGGAACCTTTCTCCGCTCTACGAGCGCACGATGCAGGCCCTGACGACCGAACAGATCTCAGTTTATCCGGTCGACATTCGAGGCCTGGTGGCCAACTCCGCCAACGGCAGCGCAGTCGCAGTGGCGGGAAGAACTGGTGGCACCGTCGGACGCGGAACCGTGCAAAGAAACCGTGACTGGTATCTGCAGACAACTCTTCTCACTCTCGATGAATTCGCCGACATGACCGGCGGAAAAGCTTTCTACAACACGAACGATCTAGCCTCGAGTTTTAAGCGCGCCGCCGATGACGCATCCTCTTACTACCTCGCCAGCTATTACCTCGACACCCACAACAGCAACGCAGGCTGGCGGCAAATCAAAGTCAAGGTCGATAAGCCCGACACCCAAGTTCGCGCCCGGCAAGGTTTTTTCGTCACCAACGCCAGCATGAATCTCGACGAAACCCGCACAACCGATCTGACATACGCCCTGAGTTCGCCGATTGAAGGCACAGGTGTACCAGTGAGTGTGAAGTGGCTGGGGTCATCCGGCGAAGGCTCAAACAAAAAGACTGAGTTCATGATTCACATGCCTGCGGACGGCATCTCGATTGAAGCCGCCAATGGGCAGAACCACCTCAACTTCGATTTCGCTGCCGCCGCTTACGTCAACAATGGCAAGGCCGGTAAACCGGTCAAGACCTTTGGCAAGGAGGTCAACACATCCGTGCCCGATGCACAGATGGCATCCTTGCGCGCCTCCGGAATCGACATGAAAAATACGCTGGAACTTGGTCCGGGAAACTACGTGGTCCGCGTGGTGATTCGAGACAACGTGACCGGCAAGATCGGCAGCGTTACCGCGCCGCTTACCGTAAACTAGAAATGCGGGGAGGAAGGGAAGATAAGATATGTTCACGCACTATCTCGCGTTTCCCATTTTTTGTCTCCTTCTGTTCTTCGCTTCAGCCGGGGCGCAAAGCGGCAGCATTTCCTCGCCAAGCACACCTGGCTCAAGCGATCCCGGCTTGGTACCTCTTTCAAATACAAATGTCGGCGTCGGGACGGCCTCTGCTTCGGTCAACACTGCCGATCAGGAAGGCAAGATCAAGTTCCGCACGCAGACGATTCTGGTTCAGGTTCCGGTCATCGTCACCGATAAGTCCGGTAATCACGTGCATGGTTTGACCAAGGAAGATTTCCACGTCTTCGAAAATGGAAAAGAACGCAAGGTCGCCGCCTTTGAAGAGATCGTCGCTACCAACAAACAGCTCAGTGTAGTAGCGCCCAAGCCGGGAGAGTTCACCAACCTGACGCTCTCGGATCAGCAGCCGCGCACCGTCACTGTCATCGCTCTCGATACCATCAACACACCCTTCCTTGATCAATATACCGGCCGTCGCGCATTGATCAAATATCTGGCCGATAATCTTGATTCCAGCCAGGTGCTCGCCCTCATGGTCATGACCAGCCACGGTCTCAAGGTTGTCCAGGGATTAACCGGCGACCGCGAACAACTGACGAAAATGCTGAAGAAAGCCAGCGGAGAAACACCCGCCACGGCGGGCCTCGGCGCGGACGTGCAGGCGAACGCTGCCGCTGGAGATATTCCTGAGATCCCAACCAACATCGACCGGCCCTTCGTCGCTGCCTCCGCCTTCATTGCGTATGGCGACACACTCACCGCTTCGTTCCAGCAGCCAAAAGCCCTCGAAGAAACCCTAAACGCATTCCTGGAGATTGCGTGGTCTCTTTCCGGCATTCCAGGCCGCAAATCTCTTATCTGGGCCACGGGTGGGTTCCCATTCGAAATCTCTTCATCAGCGCAGCTTGCCAGCAAGGGATCTCTTGCCTCTCTCTACCAGCGCACCATGCAGGCCCTGGATGCAGCACAAATCTCTGTTTACCCGGTGGATGTTCGCGGCCTGGTAGCGACTGATGCGCCTGCGGCCGTCATCGCAAGCACCGGACAGGAGCTCGAGCATCAGATAAGCAGCCTCGCTAGTTTCCAGCAGTCGACCATCGATACCCTCAACGCATTCGCGGATATGACTGGTGGAAAGGCCTTTTACAATACCAACGACCTCGCCTCCAGCTTCAAACGCGCCACTGAAGATGGCTCTTCCTACTACCTCGCCAGCTACTACCTGGATACGCACAACAACAATTCCGGCTGGCGTCAGCTCAAAGTTAAAGTGGATAAGAATGGCATGGAAGTCCGTGCCCGCGAAGGCTTCTTCGTCACGAATGCAACTATGAATCCCGACGTAACGCGCAGCTCCGATTTGACCTATGCCTTGAGTTCGCCTATCGAAGGCACCGGGGTTCCATTGAGCTTGAAGTGGCTGGGAACTTCTGGCGTAGGTGCCAATAAGAAAGCGGAATTCCTAATCCATATGCTGGCCGATGGCTTATCTATCGAAAAGCGCAATGGACAGAACCATCTGAACTTCGACTTTGCCGCAGTCGCTTACCTCACCGACGGCAAAACCGGCAAAGCCACCAAGACCATCGGGAAGGCCGTTAACACAGGCGTGCCGGACGCGCAAGTGGCCTCCCTGCGCTTTATCGACATGAAGAACGCGTTGGAACTTGGTCCGGGAAACTACGTGGTCCGGGTGGTAATACGGGACAACGTGACCGGCAAGATTGGAAGCGTCACCGCCCCACTGACTGTGAACTAGGAGTTTGTTGGCGTGCTTTGCCGATAGATAAGACCCCAATTCCTTAAGGTTTGCGCTCGTTCCATTTGCCTCATTCCTGCTCCGTCTCTAGAATAAAGATTCAGCCGCATCACCGAGAACCTATGATCCATTTTCCTGTACCCGAAGCTCTTACCTTCGACGACGTTCTCCTTTTACCCGCGCGTTCCGACGTAATCCCGGCGACTGCAAGTACCCAGACTCATCTCACCCGCAACATCGTCCTGAATATTCCCATCGTCAGCGCCGCCATGGATACCGTCACCGAATCGCACATGGCCATCGCGATCGCCCAACAGGGCGGGCTTGGCATTATTCATCGCAACCTGACGATCGAGCAGCAAGCCAATGAAGTCGATAAAGTAAAGCGGTCGGAGAGCGGCATGATCGTCGATCCAGTGACGATGTCGCCGACTGATAAGGTCAGCGACGCGCTCGAAGTCATGCGCAAGTACAAAATTTCCGGCGTTCCCATCACTGAGCACGGCAAGCTGGTCGGCATTCTCACCAATCGCGATCTCCGCTTCGAATCCCGCTTCGATATTCCCATCGACCGAGTGATGACCAAGAAAAATCTCATCACGGTTCCCGTGGGCACCACGCTCGAGGATGCCGAAGAAATTCTCCACGAGCACCGCGTCGAAAAACTGCTCGTCGTCGACGACAAGTACAACCTTAAGGGACTGATCACCGTAAAAGATATTCAGAAAAAACTAAAGTATCCCAACGCCGCCAAAGATCCTCAGGGCAGGTTGCGGGTCGGTGCCGCGATCGGCGCAACCGGAGATTTTCTGGAACGGGCACAGGCGCTCGCGGAAATGAAAGTCGACGTCCTCGCCGTCGACAGCGCTCACGGACACTCCACCAAAGTGCTCGATGCCGTGAAGCTGGTGAAATCGAAGCTGCCCGAGATGCAGCTGCTGGCGGGCAATGTCGCCACCTTCGACGGCGCATGCGAGTTGGCGCGCGCCGGAGCGGACGGCATCAAAGTTGGCATCGGTCCCGGTTCAATCTGTACGACGCGGGTCGTAACTGGCGCTGGAGTTCCGCAGATCACCGCGGTTGCCGAAGCGTTCCGCGCCACCAAAGATGCCGGCATCCCGATTATCGCTGACGGTGGTATCAAGTATTCCGGTGACATCACCAAGGCGCTGGCAGCCGGCGCAAGTGCGGTAATGATCGGTTCACTCTTCGCCGGCACCGACGAGAGCCCCGGCGAGCTGATTCTTTACCAAGGCCGCTCTTTCAAATCCTATCGCGGCATGGGATCGCTCGGCGCGATGGCGCAAGGCTCGAGCGAACGCTATTTCCAGAATACAGAATCCGATTCATCGGCCGCCGTTTCTTCCAATGACGGCGATTCCAACCGCCTGGGCAAACTTGTGCCCGAGGGCATTGAAGGCCGCGTCCCCTACCGCGGTTCGGTCGCGATGATCGTGCATCAGATGGTCGGCGGATTGAAATCCGGCATGGGCTACTGCGGCTGCGCCACCATCGCCGAACTTTTGCAAAAGACGCGCTTTGTGCGCATAAGCGGCGCCGGACTTCGCGAGAGCCACGTCCACGACGTCATGATCACCCGCGAGGCCCCAAACTATGCTATCGAATAAATCGGAGCGTTACTGCTCCCGTGGGGACAGCAGCGCCCGATTGTCCAGCCGGTCGGATCCCGGCTCTTGCTCTTGAATTCTGATCGCCACGAAGTTCTGAAGGCTTGGATCGCCGCGATTCTGTGGCTGATTGTTATCGCCATCGAATCCACGGCTTATCTCTCTGCTCACAACACCAGCCGGATTCTTTATCCCATCCTACATTTCCTCTTCGGCATGGATTGGATCCGCTTCGAGTACTGGCACTTCTACATTCGCAAGACGGGGCACGTCATTGGTTACGCGACACTAAGCTTCCTTCTTTTCCGCGCCTGGCGCGCCACGTTGCCCGTCATGTCCAGAGCGTGCTGGACACTACGCTGGGCAACCATCGCAATTCTGGGCACAGCTCTCGTCGCCAGTCTCGACGAGTGGCACCAGAGCTTCATCCCGTCGCGAACGGGCGCGGTGAGCGATGTCGTCCTCGATACCTGCGCCGGCATTGCCGCTCAGATATTGGTATTTCTATGGTTGAAGAGGATGGAGAAGAGGTCAGCTTCATTCATGCGGTACTAAACTGCTAAGAACATCGGCTTCAGCCACGGATATATCCGGACGCTCCGCTAAGGCGGGCTAGATGTCATTGCCTGCAACCCGCTCCCGACGTGCAGCCTGCAACAAACCCGCAGCAACCAGCGCCATCCCCGCCGAAAAATAAAACGGGATGCCCGCTCCGTAATGCTTCCAAAGTTCACCGGTGATCAAACTCGCCGCCAGAGTTGCCACGCTCGTCACAAAAAAATAAATCCCCAGAGCTCGCCCGCGTACGTTTTCCCCAACTGTCTCAACCACTAGCGCCTTCAGCACCGGCTGCGTAAGAGCGTAATAAAAACCGTAGACCGCCATCGCAATCCAGATCGCCAACGTCGATGGCGCGCGGCCAAATACAAAATAGACCACGGCAAAAATCAGGTAGCCCACCGAACCCACGAGCCGCCGCGACACGCGATCGCTGAACCATCCCGCAGGCCAGGATGCGAGCGTGTACGTGATGTTGAAAACCAGCCCAAGAAGCGGCGCGAGGGCCACCGCGATTCCAACATTCTGCGCCCGCAGAACCAGAAACATATCGCTCGAGTTGCCGAGAGAAAAGAGCGTCACTGCAACAAGTACAAGATAGAAGCTGGCGGGGAGTGCTATTTTTTCTCTGCTTCTATTCTCGCGATCATCGGATATGTCTGACGGGGCCCTGGCAATCGTCAGGTCCGCAGCAATCTTCTTAGGCTGGCGCTTAGTCTCGCGAATTCCCAGCAGTGCCACCAGCACGCACAACGCCCCCGGCACCGCCGCCGCCCAGAACACACTACGAATTCCAAAGGGCGCAAGCAGAATCAGCGCAGCCAAAGGACCTGCGATAGCTCCCGCCGAGTCCATTGACTGAATCAGTCCGTAAGCCGAACCTAGCCGGTTCTTCAGCACCGATTCCGCGACCATCACGTCGCGCGGCGCTCCTCGCACGCCCTTGGCGAGACGATCCGCAAAGCGAATCGCCAGAATCTGCGGCCAAGCCGTGACCACCGCCAGCAATGGCTTCACGGCATTCGCAACGGCATACCCCGCAACCACAACCGGCTTGCGGCGTTCGATGTGGTCCGTAAGATATCCAGAGAAGAGCTTGGCGAACGAAGCTACGCTCTCGGCCACGCCCTCGATCAATCCCAACTGCGCCGGCCCCGCTCCCAGCGACGCCAGAAACGCCGGCAACACCCAGTACGCCATTTCGGTTGCAGTGTCGTTTAGAAAAGAAGTGATGCCGAAGACGTAAATGTTGCGGGATGCAGAGGGCTCACGCTCGGAAGGCGAGGGCATTGCTTATTTCTACCACGGAGGAGCGCCGTCTCGAGTACAGTGCGCGATTGGACTTTTGGATTTGAGTGGCTAACGACCAACGACTAACGACCAGCGCCGTTTTTAGTACATCGCATCGTACTTCGTCACCACCCATTGCCCTTCTTTATTTTCAGTCGTGACGGTGAAGAGTTCCCGGTAGGTGCCAGGCTGGCCGGCTTGACTCAGACGCTTGCCGCGGTAGTGAAGGATGGTCAGCGGGGGTGCGCTCTCCCACTCCGCCAGTTCCCAGGAAAGCAACGGATGCTTCCCTTCAGAATCGCAGATGAAGTGCGCATACTTCTTGCGATAATCGCGCTCCCACCCGGAGAGTAGTTCGTCGCAGTGTCCGTCGCGCAACTGGCGGAGAAACAGGTTGGCGCTGTGCTCAATCGTGCGGTCGCGCAGCGGATTCATACGGATGCTGACCGGCAGTCCCGTCAGTGGATCGTGGTCTTCTGACCGCGCCAGCACCGGCCCCTGATTGCTCAGCCACCAGATGTAGCCAAGAAACACCAACACCAGCAGCGCACCGGCGCCGACCGCAATGCCAATCTGTGTGCGAGTGAACCCCATCCTCGGATAAGTTTATAAGGATGGCAACATACAGCAAGATTACCAGCGGGGAGTCGCGGAAGGACATGTACGAGCGGCGACAGTCGGACTCACGATCCGAGCACGGTCTTGCTCTAGCCTGTTGCGAGTCAGTAAGGGCAACCACTATAACTAAGGCATTGGACATGGGAGCGTCGGACTACATTTGGGTGGTGTTGCTGTTCAGCGGGATTGCCCTTTTTCTCATTGCCAGGTTTCGCCTTGGCAAAACGAAGCGCTTCTTCATCACGGACTACCAGCGTGGCGTCCGCTACAAGAACGGCATATTCGCGGGAGTTCTGGATCTCGGCTACTACAACTGCTACACCCCCAGCGAGCAGTTGGTAATCGTTGACATGCGGCCTCAGCCGTTCGTCATCGAGCGCCTGATCTACCAGGATGCAGTACAGGCTCCTTCCGTAATCAGTATTGGCGCGGAACTAAAGGTTTCCGATCCTTACCGGTCATGCACTGCTCTTAAGGACCAAGTCGCCGATTCGGTGGCAATCGTTCGCGATGTCTTGCTCGCGACCGTTTCCAAAGGCATCACCGACGCGGCGGTCGAGGGACGGAAAAGGACTGCGGACGAGGTAACAGACGCGGCAAATGCTGAACTCAGCAAACGCGGGATGTGCGTGTCTAGCATGGAAATCACTGAGGTGTGGTCCCGGGTTGCCCGTCCAACTCAAAAAGCGGGGGCAAACTAGATGGCGATGATTGTGCTTGTAGGCTGGGTTATTTTTCTGGCCGCCGTGATCGTCGGCAGCCTGATAGGCAAACCGACCACTGTGACGCTCCTGCAGTATCAGGGCGGCGTTCTCTACGACCGGGGCAGGCCCAGGCGCGAAGTCGGAACAGGACGGCACCGGGTATGGGCCGGCATACAGAAGGTAATCATCGTGGATAAGCGGCCTACTTCGGTCAGCTTCGAGAACCGCGCAGTGGCTCTCTCGGATGGAGCGACTGCGGTTTACGGTTTTTCCAGCAGTGCCGAGGTGCAGGATGTATCCAAGGCGCTGTACCGTGCGCGCAACTATAACGAGATACCGACTTATGTGCTCCTCTGCTGTACCCGCTTCGTCCTAAATCACTACGCGAGCGAGGGGCTCCAAGCCAGCAAAGAGACAATCACTCAGGAGATCGTAAATCAAGCCAAACCAAGACTTGCTGCGGCCGGATTTGAGCTGCAGGACTTCAAGTTTCACCCGCCTCTCCCTTGCCTCGCCAACGCCGCGAGCCAGAGAGCAGTTTGACATTTAGGAAATAGAAAAGGCGCAGTCAGGTAAAGACCGCGCCTTGCACGAACTGGAAAACCACTACTCTTTCTTATCTTCTTCCTTCACCGGTTCGACGCCGCCATCATGCTGCGCTTGCGCTTCGGCATCTTCCATGGCTTTACGTGTTTCGGCAGCTTTTTTGGCGCGGGCTTCGGCGCGCTTCTCGCGCTTTTCGTCCAGCACCTTCTCGCTGCCCAGCAGCTCCAGAAAAGCCTTGTCGGCGCCGTCGCCCTTATTCCAGCCGGTCTGGATGATGCGCGTGTATC
>Ga0307476_10000249_pt1 | contig 49649 bp, 40 predicted proteins | sample atmos_gasesECM2C_2_FD_203314 | JGI IMG/M metagenome (GOLD analysis project Ga0307476, IMG submission 203314) | Hardwood forest soil microbial communities from Morgan-Monroe State Forest, Indiana, United States - atmos_gasesECM2C_05 | ecosystem: Environmental > Terrestrial > Soil > Temperate... | reverse complement strand
GCTAACCCTACACTGTACGATTGCACTCCGGCGGCGAAGGGTTGTCAAATAAAACGATTGTCAAAACAAAACGACTGTGGAAAAACCGTCGCGAGCCAGGACGAATGGCAAAGAAAGTGATGCTGGATCGCGTAGGAATGCATTTCCTGACCGTTTTCAGTCGCAGGCTTTGCGATAGGCAGGCTCGAACTGATCCAACTGTGCATCCCGCTGCGAGGCGAACTTTCCCTTTGCGGTTTTTCCGTACAGATCGGCTCCGGGACAGTAGTAAAGTGCGGTGTGAAGATCGACCCAAACCTGCGTTGCAGGATTACCTTTGTATTCCGGCGCTGCGGGCGGTTCCGCCAGGCCCATGCGAATGAGCATCCGGTCAAAGAGCGAGAGACTGGCGTCGGGCGCGGGGGCTGGCGGAGTAGGCGCAGGCGCAGGAACTGGAACAGAAGAGGAAGCAGCAGAACCAGCTTTGTGATGGTTCACCGCTGCTGCGGCGTTGCCAGTTGCGCCGACCGAATGAGTGGATCGGAGTCCCCAGCCCATCACGCAGATCACCAGGATCAGGGCGATGGCCAAGTAGATATCCCCGCGATGGGTATTCCACAGCTGGGCAAGGCCTCCGGGACGATGGGCCGCGGCGAGTTGCTCGAGGAATGCACGCGCCGTGGCGGCAGAACTCCATGTAGTGGGGCGAGCCGGTGGCGCGATGGCAGTCGGCTCCAGATCTTTGACCTCGGCGGCTGGGACAAGCGCAACGGGCGCGGGGGCTAGCGAAAGTTCAAGATCCGAAAAAGCCGAGTCGTCGAATTCGGGGTCCACCTGCGGTTCATCCGCCTTCTTCTCATGCGTATTCTCATCCTCATGCAGCAGTTCGGCCGCTGCCAATAAATCGGGCACATGTTTTTCGAGTACGTCGGCCAACGGCTTCTCGAAGCGCACGGCATCGAAGCTTACGGGGTCGGGGCTTACGGCGTCGGGATGCGCAATCGATTCCTCGTGAGCGGGTTCGTCTTTCGCTGCAGGGGCGGGTGCTCCGGGGGCGGCCGCAGACCTCTTCATCGCTTCCTGCATATGCCACAGCGACGCCACCTTGCTTTGCATGCTTGGGGGTTCATAGTCGCTGCTGCGGGGCGTTCCGCAGTTTCCGCAGAACTGTTCTTCGCCGACGAGCTTGTGTCCGCACTTTCGGCAGATAACTGCGGGAGAGGTCGGCAGCTTCGCCGCCGGCGACACGGCAGCTTTTGGTGCCGCGTCCTTAGCGCCAGAGATGTCGACCAGCGCCGCGAGATTCGGGTGCAGCTTTTCCAGAGCTTGCAGCATGACCGCACGTTCGCTGGCCAGCGACTTTTTCAAGTTGACTTCTTTGTCGTGCGCCAGCGCCTCGGTCACTAGTCCAGCCATGAGCTGACAGGTGTGAACGTCATGATCGGTGAAGGCGCGCGGGTTCGGGTAATAGAGCTCCAGACCTCCGGCAACTTCGCCATCATGAAAAATAGGAACCGCGATTAGCGATTGAATGCCGCGCCAACGGCACTCTTCCAGCTCCAACTGGTCTTCGTGATGGACGTCACCGCAGCGCAAAACCTTGCCGCTTTCGATGCACGAGAAACACAGCGCCTTCTCCATGGGAACTTCGGTTCCAGCAGGCAGCGTCAACCCGGACGCGGCCCTGTACTGGACTTTCTTCCCGTTGAGAATTCCTACCATCGCACCGCTGGCCCGCGCGATCTGCGTCAGGCGCTCGGTGACCAGCGACATGGCATCGTCCAGTTCGAGATGACGAACCTGAATCTGGTGTTGCGTGCTGACGATTTCTGCCAGGGTAGAACTGTAGTCGGTCTTGGCTGTGGGCGGGCCTTCTTGTGTCGGCGAAGTGCCTGCGCCCATGCTGGCCGGGGATTTCTTCTCGTCCTCCAGTAGATACTTTTCCAGTGGATCTTTTTCTGACGGATTCTCTAACTGAGTCTGTTCCAGTTGTTCCGGCCTCAGATCGAGGCGCAGTTCCATCTCCAGCATTTCGCGGTTGTGCTCCTGCAGCACATAGGCCGCTTCCAGCAGCTTGGCGAGGGTTTGCTCGTCGCGGACTGGTTTGACTTTTCCCTCGGACACGATTTCTTTTTCCAGTTTCAAAAAACCGTCCCATGGCGCGGCCGAAAAAAATCACGCCGGAGTGCGCCTATTCTAGTGCAAATCCCATGCTCAAAAAGAGCGGAAAGTGCAGCATGCGGGGGATGCGCTTCGTAAGGGGGATCGAACGCTTGGGGCTCCCTGGCAGGTGGGCCCTCAAAATCTTCCCCTAGTGTACCGCCAGAACCACAGGGCTGGCGAGTGTTCTTATGGGCGCGACCGCATGGGCGCATCGCCGGGTAACCACACTCCAGTAACTACACTCATTGCAGGGTTAGATGTCTGCAGCCTACGGGATTTTCCCGATTGTAATTTCCCGCGATTCACTCGCGGTTATAAGACTTGGGCGGAAGCAGGAATTGCAGTCCGAAATAACCGAGGAAATACGTCTGATTGCTGCGGGTTGGTTCCAGGGCGCGACCAGCCATGAAAAGCAGAATCACCGGGCTGTGGATTTTGTAGCGGCCACCGAAGTCGATCGTCGGCTGGAATTGGGCAGGATGGAATGTGCCAGGTAAATAGGTTTCCATATCCAACTCGAATTTTTTTGTGAACTCGTGGCCCAGGACGAGGCCGGTGATCCAGCCGTCAGGGCCTTTGTGCGCGGCCTGATATCCGATCTCGTAATCCACGTCGACCGGGCCAAACTTCTTGGAAAATTCGAAAGGCAGCAGAAAAGATTGACTGGGCGGAGTGATCCCGCGGCGGACTGCATCGTTCGGATTGTTGAGGAAGAATTGCGGAAACACCGATACGCTCAGCCCCGACTCGCCGCCATCATAGAAACGCCACTTGACGCCGGGATTGGATTGCCCCAGGCCAAACTCTGTTTTGGATCCCGGATTTTGCACGCGCAGCCAGGCGTTTTCGTAAGTGAGTTGGATACGTTCGCCCACGCCGAAATTGATATCGACATCCGGAGTATGCGATACCGACTGATTGCTGTAGAAAAACGGCATGTAGCCAATGTTGATCTCCCAGTTGAAAGCACCCGGCGTGCCCGGATCGTTGGTGTAGTAGGGAGGGCCGCCCTGGGCAAAGGCAGAAACGGATATCAGAGTGAACAAGACGAGACTCAGCGTCCGCAACATGGCCGCACCTCGTTTTGCCTAAGCCGCACATAGTCGCGCTGTATATCATCGAAGGCCGGCTGGGCCTGTGCAAAACTTGGGGATACATTTTCCCTCAGTTCCAAAATGGAAATCGCGGGGTCCACACACCCGCCAATGCGGGACGAGTTTATTTCCATTGGCCGATGCCGGTTTGGAAAGGCCTCCGGGCTCGCCTGATCATGCAGGTTCACAGTTTGAGATCGGACGAAAATCATTGGCAATAAAGGGGATCGCTAGGATAGGAAATTCGCGGCCAGGTGGTACCAGGCCGCTGACCCGACCACTTAGACTGGGAACAAAGGTGAAGGAAACCCTAATCATAGCTCACACCGAGAGACCAAATTGGAACTGGCTAGCCTATCACGGACTTTCTGAAATCCACCTGAAAACCGCGCGGGGCGTACCAAGTGCTGCGCCCTAAAGTACTTAGCTGCCGAGCCCAAGCTGCGCGAAGAATTGGCGAAAGCCGTGCTACATGGGAAGACGAGTGGGATCGTCAAAACCCGAGGGAGGAAACAATCGTGATCGACCTTGAACGCGTCAAAGTTACGCCCCGCGACCAGCAGGTGCTGAACCTTCTCGTGCAGGGCTGTAGCAACAAAGAGATTGCGGACCAGCTCAACATCAGCCCGCGCACCGTAAAGCAACATTTGCGCACGCTGTTCCTGCGTGCCGGCATCCGCGAAGGCCGCAAGCGGGTGAAACTCGCCATCGCCATGTTCACCAGAGAGGAAGCGCAGTCATGACTCCCAGCGAACGCCTCACCCCGAAAGAAATTCAAATCGCAATTCTGGTCTGGGAGGGCCTGACCAATCGCGAAATCGGCAAGATCATTGGTACGAGCGAGCAGGTCATCAAGAACCACCTGCGCAGTACTTTCGACAAACTGGGCGTCTGGAGTCGCCTGGAGCTGGCCATGTACGTGGCCAGCCACGGCGGAAAGGCATGGCCTCCTCCAGTCGAGCGCCCCAGCCTGCCGCTGAGCCAGGCGATCGGAGCCGACTGATTCAATTGAATAATTGGGGAATTTTGGGGAATTCCGGAATTGAAACCCAGATGCAGAGGCTCGTAGCGGGCTTGTAAAATTACTCGATTCCGGTTACTTGGTCCGCAGTTATCGCGGACGCAATCGAGCCGCTGCCTTACTCCAAAGTCTGCAAAACCTTTCACGCCTGCGACCGCGGCGGTAGCGTCCGCGATCTGCTAACTCTTTGTGTGGCAATCAATTGCCGGTGTGTGCAGGCGTGCAGGCAACGGCATCGAAATTGCGCTACCGGAGCTTACGTGGAGCAGCGGACTTAGCCGCAGCCACGAGCCGGCTCGCGCTATCTAGATTTGGCGATCTAGATTTCGCGCCACGAGACTTCGCGACACTAGATTTCGCACCCCCAGAGCGAAACCCGCAAATGGCCTACAAAGAGATATTCTGGATGGCGTGTGACTCCACCGAGCAGCTGCGGGCGGAGTACGGTCCTTTCCATACCCGCGCGGAGGCCGAGTCGGAAGCCAAGAAGCTCGGCTTCGGATACCTGCTGCGCTACGAGCACATTCTGGGCGAGAGCGAAGAGATTCAGGAAGTTCGCTGCATCTTCGTGGAACTGCCCGGAGCGATGCCGGTCGGTGTCGAGGCCGTCCCGACAACTCTACATACGCGGTGCGCCACCTGCGGCGAATCCTCCGCCCACGAAAAAGGTTGGCAGGCCGAGGTCTGGGCCGATATCCACGAGTTCGAACACTCGCGGCACCGGGTGCGCCTCTTCGAGCACGCGCGCGGCAAGGGCTTGAAGGAAATCTGCGACTGGCGGGGCTAGCGGCAGGCTGCACAGAAGCCCCCTTTACCTCGAATCCGCAATCGAATCCCTGGAATCAATGAGCTCCACTTATCGCTTCCATTCGAAGGGTTGCAGGTATGTCGAGAGCATGGTAAGCCTGCTGCCTCGAAGCAATGAATCGGCGTCCGCATCGCCGAACCATTCACTGGGCTGAACCGTGAGTTGCCGGAATGCGCCAGCCCACTTCTGCTCAATTCCGAACAGAATAGCGTAGGGCAGCACGGCGTCGAACTGGTAGCGGTCGAGCCGTTGTAAGCGGTCGGCGTCAACCGTAGCGATGAAAAGGCGCAATCCCTCCAGATAGGTCTGCGTCTGGACGCCCTTGTTAGTGGAGTTCACGGGATCCTGCAGCGCCCAGACGACAATCCCCATGGTGATCGCGATCATCAAGAATGCCAGTCCGGGATATTCGGCGAGGTGTAACCCCAGGCCGAGTTGCCCCAGGATCACTCCATACAGCATGCCCATCAGGCTGGCCAAGTATGCGAAGCCCTTCCACCGCGACATGACGCCGCCGCTCGGATCGGTCCGTGTCATGCCTTTTTCCCAAAGCGAGCTCTTGACCTCTTCTTCCACGGCGGGCACGATCTCAGGTAGCAGCCTGCGCAACTCCCCCAAGGTTGCCCATTCGTTTTCGCGAAACGCTTGCCGCAGCAGGGTTTTCTCGTGGCGGGCCAGCTTCTGCCATTCCGCTTCGGGCCGGAGCAGGCGGAAGGCAAGATCGTGCATGTTCGGCGGACCATCCCTCTCCGGTGTGGCATCGACGACGCTGAGATATTTCTTCGCCGAAAGATCGACCAGCGTAGCCGTCACTTCAAGGGAGCCGACATGCCCGCGCAACAGCATCCCCGATTCCGCCGGAGTGATGTCATGGGGCGGGACCGATTGCGGCACCACCGACCTTGGCGCGTGGTTGCGCGCCCGTCGGACCACGCAGCCCAGCGCAAACGCGAAGACCGGCAGCGCCAGAATCTGGTTCCGGCCCAGCGCAGACCACGCCTGGCTCAGGAAACCATCCTCGGCAGCCAACAGATAAATTGCGGACACCGCCATGTCTAGTACTTACGCGAAAGCAGTTGCAGACGCCAGTAACCAATGTCACGCGACGACCCCGTAAACCGCTGCATCTTCTCGGCCCCAGGCGCTACGAGCGTGCGCTCGCTGCTGCCCCGATAACTCCAGATACGGTTGCGCCACCTGTAATGAATCGGCAACCCACGAAAATCCCGGACAAAGATTTGAAGAAAATCGCAACTGGCGGGTTTAGTTTTTTCGGAATTCAGCTTCTGGTCGAAAGTTCACTGGCCGCGGCCCGGTCGACCAGCCAGATCAGCTTTCCATCCGTCGGCCGAACCAGCTTTGAAGGATACTGTTCGCCGGGGGCATCGCTGTCCAGCACGGCATGCAGCGCCGGGGCCTTGTCCGTCCCGCTCACCAGGAATGTCACGCATCTCGCCGCGTTCAGAACCGGCAGAGTGAGAGTAATTCGGCTGGTCTTAAATTTCTCCACCCAATTGGCAATCACGAGGCGCGATTTTTCTTGCAACCCGGCTGTGCCGGGGAACAAGGATGCGGTGTGCCCATCCGGGCCCATGCCGAGCAGGATCAGATCGAAGACGGGAAACTGCCCCGGTTGAAGCGCGAAGAATTTCTGCAGAGTTTTTTCGTAGGCCGCGGCCGCGGCCGCGGCGTCAGGATTCTCCGCCGCAATGCGGAACACGTTTCCGGGAGGAACCGGAACCTTCGACAGCAGGCTCTCGTCCGCCATGCGGTAGTTGCTCTCGGGATCGGTGGGCGGCACGTGGCGTTCGTCGCCAAAGAAAAAAAACATGCGATCCCAGGGCAAAACAGTGCGGGCATTCGTGGCCAGCAAGTTGAAGAGATTTTTGGGAGTCGATCCGCCCGACAGGGCGATGGTGAAGCGGCCGCGTTCGGCGACCGCGTCATTGGCCGCGCGCACAACTTCCTCTGCCGCCGCCGCAAACAATTCCTGCGGGGTAGTCAGCGGCCGAATTTCGACAGAAGCACTCACAGCAATCGCTCTAGTCGCGCTTGAAAGCGCGCCATTTCAAACCGCAATCATCTCGCTCCCGCGGACGGCGGCGCATCGCGCCGCTCCGAGCAATCCGGCCTTCTCGTTGGTGACCACATGCACGGGCACGGCTTCCATCAGCGGCCGCAGGCGGCCTTTATCGACGAAAGACTGCATGAACAGCGGGCCCGTCAGCTTGGCGAGAACCTTGGGCGAGATGCCCCCGGCCAGGAACAGGCCTCCCGTGGCCATGACCTTCAGCGCCAGGTTGCCGGCCTCTGCGCCATACACCGAAATCCACAGGTCCAGCGCTTTTTCGGCCAGGGGATGAGTTCCATCCAGCGCCGCGCGCGAAATCGCGGCCGCTGGGTCGCTATTCTTGAGAATCACGGCAAACTCGTCGGATTCCTTCCCGTGCCCTTCGTCTCGCAGAAATTCGTAAACATTTACGAGGCCGGGACCGGAAAGAATGCGCTCGTAGCTTACGTGTCCAAAGCGCCCTTTAAGGAAGCGCAGCAGTTCGATCTGCAAGTCTCCCTGCGGGCCGAAATCGGTATGCCCGCCCTCGCAGGCGAAAACCTGGTGCCGATGTCCGTCCCAAAACAGCCCGGCCTCTCCCAATCCGGTTCCGGGCGCGATCACGCCCTGGTTGCCGATGGCGGGCCCAGTTACACGGTTCAAGGAAACCAAATCCCCGGCATCCAGCGCGCCGATGCCCCAGGCACTGGCTTCGAGATCATTGATCAGCAGAGTGGCGGGAAGATGAATCTGTTTCGCGAGCCGCGATTGCTCGATGACCCAGGGCAAGTTCGAGGTCTCTACCCGCCCGTTGCGCACCGGGCCCGCGATCCCAAAACACGCTGCGTCAGGATGGGCGCCGGAATCATCCAGAAACTGAACCACAATTTCGCCGAGTTCGCTATGCTCGCGGCTGGGAAACGTCCGCTCCGACACCAGACGCAAATGCCCGTTCTGGGGTTGAAAATAAGCCAGCCTAGCGTTGGTACCACCAATGTCGCCGGCCAGAATCATTTCTCGAAATTCCTCCAGCGGCGGCCGTCGCGTTCCAGCAGTTCGTCGGCGTCCTTCGGTCCCCAGGTGCCAGAGGCATAGTTCGGAAAATTGCGTGGCGGCAGCGCTTTCCACAAATCGAGCACCGGGTTGACGACGCACCAGCCCGCTTCCACCATGTCGGCGCGCTGAAACAATGTTTGATCGCCAATCATGCAGTCATGCAGCAGCCGCTCGTAGCCGGTGGAGGACTGCTTGCCAAAATATTCCTGATACTCGAAGTTCATGTCGACCGTGCCCAGGCGCATAACCGGGCCGGGAACCTTGGCGGCAAACTGCAGCGAGATTCCTTCTTCGGGTTGAATGTGCAGCACCAGTTGGTTCGGCATGAGGTGTTCGACGGGCGTGTCGCGGAACAGCACGAAGGGTGCCCGTCGAAACTGTATCACGATATGGGTATTGCGCACCGGCATCCGCTTGCCCGTGCGCAGGTAGAACGGAACGTCGGCCCAGCGCCAGTTGTCGATCTGCAACTTCATGGCGACGAAAGTCTCGGTGCGCGAATCAGGCGCAACATCGGGCTCGGAGCGGTAGGCCGTAACCCGCTTGCCGTCCTCTGTTCCCTCGCCGTACTGCCCGCGCACGCTGCGGCTGAGAACGTCTTCGTCGCTCATGGGCTGGATGGCGTGCAGAATCTTGGCCTGCTCATCGCGCACCGCGTTGGCGTCGAACGAAATCGGCGGCTCCATCGCCGTGAGGCTGATGAGTTGCATAATGTGGTTGGGCACCATGTCGCGCAGCGAGCCGGCGTGATCGAAATAACTTCCGCGGCCTTCGACGCCTACCGTTTCCGCCACCGAGATCTGTACGTGGTCAATGTAGCGGCGGTTCCAGACGGGCTCAAAAATTCCGTTAGCGAAACGGAACGCCATGATGTTCTGTACCGTTTCTTTGCCGAGATAGTGATCGATACGGTAGATCTGTTTTTCGTCGACTTCTTTGAGCAGTTGCTGGTTCAGTGCCTTGGCCGAGTCCAGGTCGTGACCGAAGGGTTTTTCGATAACCACACGCCGCCAGTGGCCATTGCTCTGCTCCATCAATCCGGCGGCGGAAAGCTTTTGCACGATCGGACCAAAAAAACTGGGGGCGGTTGCAAGGTAATAGAAAAAGTTCTGGTGGGCGGAATGCTCAGAATCCAGTTTGTTGAGAAAGTCTTTGAGTTGCGGGTAGAGCTTGTCGTCGCCAAAATCTCCGGCAAAGTAGTAGAAGCGCTGCGAAAACCACTCCCACAGATCGCTGTCCACGCAAGTGTCACAGTACGCCTTAACATCCTCGTAGACTTTTTTCCGGAATTCATCGTTGGAAAACTGGGAGCGGGCCACGCCCACCACGGCAAATTCGCGCGAAAGCAGTCCCGCTCGCGCCAGGTTATAGAGCGCGGGAATCAGCATGCGCCCAGTCAAATCGCCGGCCGCTCCGAAGATTACCATCACGCAAGGGTCGCCTTGCTTGCCGATGCGCGGCGCCGCCGCCGTTACTTGTTCCGCTGTTTCAGCCATACTTAAGTCCTCTAAGTCCGAAGAAAACTGAGTTTCAAAGAAAATTGAGCTGCGCTTACGCGGTCTTCTTAACTGTCGCTGCGCCTGCTGGTCCTTCCCCTGCTTCGACGTGTCCGCCAAATTTCTGCCGCATGGCGGAAAGCATTTTCTCGGCAAACGTATGCTGCTGCCGCGAACGGAAGCGGACGTACAACGCCGCGGTGAGCACGTCGGCGGGCACAGCCTCGTCGAGCGCTGCCTGAATCGTCCAACGGCCTTCGCCGGAATCCTGCACGTATCCTTCGTAATCCGAAAGCGTGGGATTTTCCGTCAGCGCCATCGCCGTCAAGTCGAGCAGCCACGAACTGACCACGCTTCCGCGCCGCCACACTTCTGCAATGTCGGGCAGGTTCAAGTTGTAGCGAATGTTTTCGGGCAAATCTTTGCTGGTGGCGTTCTTGAAGATGTCAAAACCTTCCGCGTACGCCTGCATGATGCCGTACTCAATGCCGTTGTGCACCATCTTCACGAAATGCCCGGAGCCCGACGGACCGCAGTGAATGTAGCCTTCTTCGGCGGTGCCAGCGAGTTTTTCTCGTCCCGGAGTTCGCGGAATGTCGCCCCGGCCCGGGGCCAGCGTTTTGAAAATCGGATCGAGACGTTGCACGGCTTCGTCGGGGCCGCCAATCATCATGCAATATCCGCGGTCCAGTCCCCAGACGCCGCCGCTGGTTCCCACATCGATATAGTGAATGCCCTTGCTCTTCAGTTCGTTGGCGCGGCGCACGTCATCTTTGAAATAAGAATTGCCTCCGTCAATGATGGCGTCGCCAGCCTGCATGTGCTGGGCGAGTCGCTGCACCGTCGTCTCGGTCGGACCGCCCGAGGGAACCATGATCCACACAGCGCGCGGAGGCGTCAGCTTGGCGACCAGATCTTCGAGCGACGAAGAGCCGCCCGCACCCTCGCCCGCCAGTTGCTTCACTGTGTCAGCGCTGAGATCGGAAACGACCAACTGATGTCCACCATGCATCAGCCGCCGCGTCATGTTGGCGCCCATGCGCCCCAGTCCCACCATTCCCAATTGCATGCGTTCGCTCCTTACCGCTTCGCTTGACTTACAGAGCTTTCTGAACCGCAGCCTGCAAAGTTGTCAGCCCAGCCTTCAGATTGCTTCCCAGATGAACCCTCAGTGCTCTGCGACCTCGGTCAGCCAGCACCTGGAAATCTCCGCGTGCCTGCGCTGCCTTCACGATTCCGAACGTGTATTTCTGCCCGGGTACCGGCAGCTCAACGGAATCGTCGCAGGTGATTTGCAGGAACACTCCCGAGTTCGGTCCGCCCTTGTAAGCCTGACCGGTCGAGTGCAGAAATCGCGGGCCGAAACCGAGACAAGTTGCCACGCGCTTTTTGTCGCGCACTGCGTGCCGCACGGCCTGCAAACTCTGCTCGTGCTCGGCATTCATCTGAATGTAGCCCAGCACTGCGAAATAATCGCCAGCCTTGATGCGGGAGAGATGTGCTTTGAGATATCCCGCCAGCGATTGATCACCGCCCGCGAGCTTCGCCAGTTCAGCCGCATTCTTCTCGTCGGTGAATAATTTGATACCGCTATCTTCGACAACCGGTTTTTCGGCCGGCAGAGATCCGGTCTTCTCGTACGCCGAGGTTAACTCACGCGTCGCGATTTTGCTGGCTTCCACGTCGGGCTGATTGAACGCGTTGATTCCGATAATGGATCCGGCGACCGCCGTCGCAATTTCCCAGCGGAAGAATTCCGCGCCCAACTCATAGATGTCGGGCATCGCGATGCGTATGACCGGATGTCCGGCCTTCTCGATTGCCGCCACTTTCGCATCCTGATCGGCGTCTGGGCCCGATTCCAGCCGCACGTACACGAACACGCGGTCGTTGCCGTAGATGTCGGGAGTTGTCAGATGTTCTTTGTCGACCGGAATGATGCCTTTGCCGATTTTCCCGGTCGACTCTGCGAGCAACTGTTCCAGCCACGCGCCCAGATCCGCGATGCCAGGGGAAGTAATGATCGTAACTTTGTCGCGGCCCGCATTGGCGGCCGTTCCGAGAACGATGCCTAGCGCGGCCCCAGGATTTTCCTCGACGCTCACAGCCGCCCCGCAGGCCTTTACCATCGCGGCAGCCCGGTCGAGAAACTTCTTGGTATCGACGCCAATGATAGCCGCGGGCACCATACCAAAATTCGAAAGCGCGGAATAACGCCCGCCGATCGACGGACGCCCGAAGAAAACATGCAGGAAGCGATCGGACTCCGCCACCTGCTGCATTTTCGATCCGGGGTCGGTGATGGCGATGAACTGGCTGCCGACCTTTACGGCGCCGACCGCCTGCTTGGTGCGCTCGAAAAAATACTGCTTGAAGATGTTGGGCTCAAGCGTGGTACCCGACTTGCTCGAAACAATAAAAAGTGTTTTCGGAATATCGATCAGATGTTCGACCGCTTTTACCTGGCCGGGATCGGTGGAGTCGAGCACGTGCAGAGTAGGAAAGTGCGTGACTCTGCCGTAAGTCATGCGCAACACTTCCGGACAAAGACTCGATCCGCCCATGCCCAGCAAAAGCACGTCCTGGAAGCCGCGCGCCTGGATTTCCTTCGCTAGCTTGGCAAGTTGGTCGTGTTGCGCGATCTGCTCCTCGACAATGTCGAGCCATCCCAGCCAGTTGGCTTCGTCGGTTCCCGTCCAGAGTTTTGCATCGCGCTGCCACAAGCGCTGCATCTTGCCGCCTGATTGCCAGTCGGCCGTCGTCGCTTTCACTGCCATGGCCAGCGATTCAGGCAGGGAAGTTTTCAGTAGGCTCACAATCCGTTCCTCGTGCTAGTTGGATTTTTGCTGCGTGCTTTTCGCGACCGCAGCCAGCAGTTTGTCGAACGCGTCGGCGAACAACTTCACGCCGTCATCGGTCAGTTTGTCGGTGACTTGCTGCATGGAAATTCCGCACCGCGCCAGATCGTCCATTACCTTGGCCGCGCTGGCCACATCCTCGGTGAGTGAGTTGCGTAGCCGTCCGTGATCGCGAAAGGCGTCGATCGTTGCCGGGGGCATAGTGTTCACCGTGTCCGGCCCAATCAACTCCTCTACGTAAATCACGTCGCGATAATTCGGATTCTTTGTGCTCGTGCTGGCCCACAACACACGCTGGGTCTGCGCTCCCTTGGCCGCGAGCGCCTGCCAGCGTTGTCCGCTGAAAATGCTCTGGTAACGCTGATAAGTGAGCTTGCCGTTGGCGATCGCGACTTTGCCCTGCACGCTCTTCAACAATGCTTGCTGGTTTTGGTCGCTGGTCGCTTTGATTTTTTCGTCGAGCAGGGAGTCGATCAGGGTGTCGATGCGGCTGATAAAGAAACTGGCTACACTCGCCATCTTTTTCAGATTGCCACCGCGCGCCGCCAGGTCTTCGAGCCCGGCGATGTACGCTTCGGCAACCTTTACGTACACGTCCTGCGCAAAAAGCAACGTAATGTTGATGTTGATGCCTTCGCCGATCAGTTGCCGGATCGCGGGCAGTCCTTCGGCCGTGCCCGGCACTTTGATCATGACATTCTCGCGCTGCACCGTCTTCCACAGGCGTCGCGCTTCGTCGATCGTCTCCTGCGTTTTGCGTGCCAGATAGGGCGAGACCTCGAGGCTGACATAGCCATCGCGGAAATTGGATTCGTCATACACCGGACGCAGCGCGTCAGCTGCATCCCGAATGTCGCGAATCGCAATCTGTTCATAGCGGCCGGTGGTATCGAGATCGCTGCGCGAGGCCAGCGTCTTCAGGAAATCGTCATACAACGAGCTGTCGGCGATCGCTTTTTCAAAGATCGCTGGATTCGAAGTCATCCCCCGCAGTCCGTCGTCGGCAATCATTTGCTTCAATTTTCCGGTGGTGAACAGGTCGCGGCGGATGTAATCGAGCCACATCGACTGACCATACTTCAGCAATTCTTTTAGCGGATTCTTGGTCGATTTCGAGCTTTCCAGAACTCCAGTTGGCTGCATGATGACCTCCTAATGACTCCCAATTCGCATTTCCCAGAGATGAAGCGTGCTATCTCTGTCTGGTGGCAGGCAAGAGACGTAACAAGTTAAGTCTCTACGATTTATTTGCCGCGATCGCAGCGTGTGCTTCCGCCACGACCTTGTCCACGGTGAATCCGAAAAATTTCAGCACATCCTTCAAGGGCGCCGAAGCTCCGAAGCTATGCATGCCGATGTTGCGTCCTTTCAGGCCGGTGTAGCGATCCCACCCGAAAGTGGCTGCCATTTCCACTGAAACCCGTGCGGTCACGTTGGATGGCAAAACGCTCTCTTTGTATGCGGCGTCCTGCTGCTCAAAAATTTCTGTCGAGGGCATGCTGACTACGCGCGCCTTGATGCCCTCGGCCTTCAGTTTTTCGTATGCGTCCACGCACAGCGACAACTCGCTTCCGGTGCCTATTAGGATTACATCGGGTTTCCCCCCCGGAGCATCAGCCAGCACATAGGCACCCTTGGCCGCACCGGCAGCGGAGGCATATTTCGAGCGATCCAGGGTCGGCACATTTTGCCGAGTTAATACCAGCGCCGCGGGCGCGTGCTTCAGTTGCGCAATAATTTTCCACGCCTCGACCACTTCATTCGCATCGCCGGGACGAAGCACAATCAGATTCGGCATGGCCCGCAGCGACGCCAGTTGTTCGATCGGCTGATGGGTTGGCCCATCCTCGCCGAGGCCAATGGAATCGTGGGTGAATACAAAGATGGAAGGAATCTCCATCAGCGCCGACAAGCGGATACTGGCCCGCATGTAATCGCTGAAGTTGAAAAAAGTGGCGCCGAATGCGCGAATGCCCGAGACAATCATCCCGTTCACGCTCGCGCCCATCACGTGCTCACGCACACCGAAGTGCAGGTTGCGCCCCGCGTAGTTGCTGGATTCAAAATCCCCGGCGCCGTCGAACTTCAACGTGGTCTTGTTCGAAGTCGCCAGGTCAGCCGCTCCACCGATGATCCACGGAACGTTCTGCGCCAGGGCGTTGAGCACCTTGCCCGAGCTCTCGCGAGTCGCAACGCCTTTGGCATCGGCGGGAAACGTGGGAAAATTCTTGTCCCAGCCTGCCGGTAGGTCACGATGCTGCATGGAGTGCAGCCGTTCCGCCAGGTCGGGAAACTTCTGTGAGTATTCCGCAAACAATTGGGACCAGGCCGCGTGCAGATCATGCCCGCGCTTGCCGATGCCTTCGCGGAAGTGCTCGCGCACGCCGTCGGGCACCAGGAATTTCGCATCTTCAGGCCAGCCGTAGAACAGCTTGGTTAGCTTGACTTCTTCCACACCCAAAGGCTCGCCGTGAGCCTCGTTGGTATCGTGTTTGTGCGGGGAGCCGTAGCCGATGTGACTGTCGACCATGATCAGCGTGGGCCGATCGCTGGTTTCGTGGAAGGTCTGAAATCCGCGCGCCAGCATTCGCAGGTCGTTGGCGTCGGCGACGCGGGTCACGTTCCAGCCGTAGCCGACAAAGCGGGTCGCGACGTCTTCACTGAACGACAAACTCGCCGGGCCATCGAGCGTGATGTGATTGTTGTCGTACATCCAGCACAGATTCGAGAGCTTCAAGTGGCCGGCCAGCGAAGCGGCTTCACCGCCAATGCCTTCCATCAGGTCGCCGTCTGAGCACATTGCGTACACGTTGTAGTCGAAGATCTCGAAACCGGGACGGTTGAAGTTCGCCGCCTGCCACTTCGCGGCGATCGCGATGCCCACGCTGTTGCCCACACCCTGGCCGAGCGGTCCCGTCGTGGTTTCAACTCCGGTCGTGAGATGGGATTCAGGATGGCCCGGAGTCCGGCTGCCCAGTTGACGGAAGCGCTTGATCTCTTCCATCGGCACCGAGAGCTCGGTCAAGATTTTCCCGTCCTGGTCGACCCGCCGCACCTCGGCCAAGTGCAGCATGGCGTAAAGCAGCATGGAGGCGTGGCCGTTCGAGAGCACAAACCGGTCGCGATTCAGCCAGGTCGGATCCGCCGGATCATAGCGCAGGAACTCCTGCCATAGAGTGTAGGTGACCGGCGCCAGTCCCATGGGTGCACCCGGATGGCCCGAGTTGGCCTGTTGCACCGCGTCAATCGCCAGAGTTCGGATCGTGTTGATGCAAAGCGTATCCAGTTGCTGACCGGTTACTAATAGCTGTTCGCTGGCTACCATGCGACTGTGCTCCTCCCAGCCGGAGATTCCAAACCGGCGTGCCAATTAACCCTTTACGAATTAGAGTTTTCTCTTGCGGAAAGGGTTCACTATGCAGAAAGTGTATCAATTTCCGCGCAGGCGTGGATTGAGTTGCGGTGAAAAACTACTTAAGGTAGGAAACGGACTCTACTTCAGAAGTTGCATGTAGCTATTCTCGTTCTGGGACGCCCGGGTTGTGTCCTGCACGAATCTTAGGAACTGACGCAGGCTGTCGCGCTCGGTCGGGGCCAAGCCTTCGAAATGAACGCGAACTCCGCTGGACGATCCGCCGCGTTTGACGATGCCATTCAACACAAATCCCTTCACCCAGATCTTTCCGTTGGGCACCCAGAGGCCAATCTCGACCTTTGACCCTGGCTTGACCGGGTTCGCGGTTTCGACCAGGCATCCACCGACGCTGGTGTTCGACAGATTACCCCAGATAGGAGCGGGAACATCGTCGACGCGCAGTTCGACCGCAACAAAGCACTTGATTCGCGGATGCCGCCGCCGGTCGCTCCCCCAATTTGAGCTAAACAAGTCCGGTCTAAAAGGAGGCGTGTCCTCGCTAGCGGTTGGAACGGGCTGCGGCGTCGGAGCTGCCGGGGGGGCAGACTTCTTCCCCGCCGCCATGGATGCGTCAGCTTTGATCTCACGCATTGCCGCCAGCAGCGCCTGTTCGCGCTTGTCGGCGGGAGCTTCGCGGTAGGCTTGCAGCAGCTTTCCGACGTGCCGGACGAGGTCCGGATCGGACAATATTCGGGTCCAGTCAGTTCCTGTTGCCGCGCTCATGCAATGCACTTCTTCCCGTTGTGAGGTATGTCGTTCCGAAATCTGGCTCTGAAAACTGATTCTAAAAACTGCTTCTAAAAAGTCTGTCGCTTCAACAGCTTGAACCGAGGGTCACCGCGATTCAAGATGACCTTAGTCACTAAGAGCAGGTTCCTGAAATTGATTCTTGCGACAGGGCTTACTTACTGGCCCTCGAAGGTGAGTTGAACTACTTCAGTGGTCTCGCCCTGCTCGGGCTCGAACTTCCATTTATTGATCGCATCGACTGCCGCGTCCACCAACACCGGATTTCCGCCCAACACACGAGTCGACTTGACGCTGCCATTGGCTCGTACAATGGCTTCCACCTTGACTATGCCGTGGATGTGCATTTTCCTTGCCAGGTCAGGATAGTTCGGGGCCACGCGCGACGAGACTTTTCGCTCCGCATGGGCGGCCGTGTTCTGGGCAGTCCCCAGCACGGTCGTCAACCCAACCATCGTAAGAAAGATAACTCGGACAGTACTGCGCATGGCCTCAATTTCCTTTACTCTGTCAGCTTAACCGGGCCTTCGTTTTCGGGCAAAACACCGAAGGTTACTGGCCTTGGGTGCAAAACACCGAATAGGCGGCAAACACTTTCATTTTTACGCTTGGGCCATGGCACCGACCAGCTCGAAACCAGATATTGATGCCTTCACAGTAGAATCGTTTGCATCGCAAAGACCCGCAAACGAATCAAACTGTGCGAGTTATGCTACAGGTGAGGAAAAAGACGGGGCGGCGTCACTAGGGGACTTGCCGAGTGTTCCTACAACCAAGAATGCATTGCTTACTGATATTTCTCAAAACGACAATTCTCAGAATGCCTATAGCTGCCCGGAGAATATTTTTCATTTTGCTCCTTTCGCTTCTCGCCGTCCCCAACCTCCTGGCTCAGGAAGCGGGCGGCACTTCGGTCCCAAACGTCAATGTGACCCTGCCTGGCCCGCCGAACCCGTTTCTCGGCAGCGAACCCGAAGGCAAAGCAACCGCGGAAATCTTGCAAATCGATTTCAAGGAAGCCATTGATCGTGGCCTGCGGAACAACCTTGGCCTCCTGCTCGCCGGCGACCAGGCCCAGACTGCCCGCGGTGAGCGTTGGAAGGAACTCAGCGATCTCTTACCCAATCTCAGCGCCCGCTTGCAGGAAAATGTGCAGACGCAAAGTCTGGCAGCCCTGGGATTCAACAAGCTTCTCCCTTTGTTGAGCCCTCCCGGCACCAACGCCAGCAATTTTCCTCGTGTGGTGCCGACCTTCAATTATTTTGATATGCGCGCCAACTTGAGTCAGTCGGTGTTCAATTTCAAGGATCTGGAAAAGGAGCGGGCAGCTTCCGTGAGTGTGAAAGCGGCGCAATTCACTTACAAAGACGCTCGCGAAACAGTCGTGCTCGCGGTCGGCAACGCTTATCTGGAGTCGATTGCGGCCGCCGCTCGCGTGGAAACTGCACAGGCGCAGGTCACCAGCGCTCAAGCTCTGTACGACAAGGCGGCCGACCAGCTGAAAGCCGGACTCAGCCCGGCCATCGACGCGCTGCGCTCGCAGGTCGAACTGCAAACCCGCCAGCAGCAACTTATCGTCGCCCGCAACGATTTCGCCAAAATGAAATTGAACCTGGCGCGGATCATCGGCCTTCCTCCTGGCCAGGAGTTCGTGCTTACCGAGAAGGCCCCGTACCAGGCGCTAATCGCGCTCCCTCTCGACACCTACCTGCAACGCGCATACGCTGGACGCGCCGACTATCAGGCCGCTCTGACGCAGTTGCAGGCCGCAGAGCTCTCGCGGCGGGCAGCCGTGGCCGGGCGGTATCCGAGTGTCGACCTGGTTGCAAATCTGGGCGATATCGGCGTCGCACCTGGCCAGTCGAATGGTACTTGGCAGGTCAACGGAGGAATCAACATCCCTATATTCGCCGGTAATCGGGTACATAGCGACGTCATCGAGGCTGACGCGCAATTGAAGCAGGCGCGTTCTCAGTTGGGCGACCTCCGCGGCCGAATCGATTACGAGGTCCGCACTGCGCTGCTTGATCTGAACGCCGCCGCCGAGCAAGTTGAAGTAGCCCGCAGTTCCGTCGACTTAGCGGAGCAGGCGCTCACCCAGTCGCAGGACCGCTTTACTGCGGGAGTCGCCGATAACCTGGAAGTGGTGCAGGCTCAAGAGGCCGTAGCCAGCGCTCACGAGAGTTATATTGAGAGTCTTTATGCGCACAATCTGTCGAAGGTGGAACTGGCGCACGCCATCGGCGACGCAGAAGAGGGCGTCAAACGATTCTTGAAAGGCAATCAATAAACGTTATGGAGCAAACCACACAAAGTCCGCCGACCAACGTAGAGAGAACCGGAGTCGAAAAGGCGCCGAGCACCACCAAGCCGCTGCCCTCCACTGAGGAGGATTTCCACGCCCGGCCCTCGCGCACCCAAAGCTCCGGCTTCCGCATTGGCGTAGTGATTGCCGTGCTCGTTCTTCTGGTTGTGGGCTTGTTCGTCTACCGCTATTTCACCAGCTACGAATCGACTGACGATGCTCAGGTTGACGGACACGTGAATTCCATTAGTGCGCGTATTTCCGGCCACGTTATAAAACTCAACGTCCAGGACAACCAATTCGTGCAGGCCGGAACCGTGCTGGTAGAAATCGATCCGGCGGACTATCAAGTTGCCTACGATCGCGCCAAGGCAGACTTTGAAGACGCGCAGGCGGCGGCAGTTGCAGCGGGAGTAAGTGTTCCTATTACTTCGGTTAACACCGACAGTCAGGTGTCGGCGACCGAAGCGGACGTCAACAGCGCCCGGGCAGGCATTCAAGTCGCTAAGCAACAGTTCGAGGCAGCTAAGGCCGAACTGCAAGAGGCCGAAGCCAACAACGTGAAGGCGCAGAACGATCTTGTCCGCTACAAGCAGTTGGTCGACAAGCAGGAGATTTCCCAGCAACAGTATGACCAGGCCATCGCCGCCGCCAAGGCCAGTGCGGCCGCAGTGGAAGCCGCTCGCGCCGGCGCCGACGCCGCCCAGCAGCAGGTCACGCAGGCCCAAGGAAAACTCGTTCAGGCGGAAGCGAACCGGAACTATGCCAACACCGCGCCCAAGCAGATGCAAGTTACGCGCGCCCGGGCCGCGTCCGCTCTGGCACAGGCGCAGCAAAAGAAGGCCGATCTCGATCAGGCCGCGCTCAACCTGCAATACACCAAGATTATTGCCCCGGTGAATGGCGTGGTCAGCGATCGCACGGTCGAAGTCGGCCAGAACGTCGCGCCCGGCCAGGAACTTCTGAAGGTCATTAATCTCGATGACGTGTGGATCACCGCGAACTACAAAGAGACTCAGCTTCGCGAAATGAAGGTAGGCCAACGCGTTACTGTTGACGTTGATGCTAATGGAAGAACCTATAATGGCAAGGTCGATAGCTTCTCCGCAGGCAGCGGAGCCCGCTTCAGCTTGCTGCCTCCAGAAAACGCTACCGGAAACTACGTGAAAGTCGTGCAGCGCATCCCGGTCAAGATCGTGCTCGATTCCGGTGCGAACAACGATCATCAGCTGCGTCCCGGCATGTCGGTGACGCCGAAGGTCTGGATTCGTGGGGCCCACGAATGATTCGGGGGACTCGCGAAATTTGGGGTTCCCGCGAATCAGGGGCTGGCGAATCAGGGGCTGGCGAATCAGCGGCTGACGAATCGGGGGCTGACGAATAATGAGCGCGGCGACGGCAACCCTGGATCACGCAGACGCGTGGCGTCCTGCGTTCAATCCGTGGATTATCGCAATCACCGTTACGCTGGCGACGTTTATGGAGGTGCTCGACACTTCCATCGCTAACGTCGCTCTGCCGCACATTGCCGGCAGTCTGTCGGCCGGGCAGGACGAAAGCACCTGGGTCCTGACCTCTTATCTTGTCTCTAACGCCATCGTGCTTCCGCTGAGTGGCTGGCTGTCGTCGATCATTGGCCGCAAGAATTTCTACATGGGCTGCGTCGCCTTGTTCACGGTGAGCTCGTTTCTGTGCGGGCTGGCGCCGAACCTGGCGACGTTGATCATCTGCCGCATCCTGCAGGGCGCCGGTGGCGGCGGACTGCAACCCAGCGAGCAGGCCATTCTGGCTGACACGTTCCCGCCCGCCAAGCGCGGCATGGCTTTCGCCGTCTATGGCATGGCCGTAGTTACGGCTCCTGCGATCGGCCCCACGCTCGGTGGATGGATCACTGACAATTTCAGCTGGCGCTGGATTTTCTTCATCAACATTCCCGTCGGAATTCTGTCGATACTTCTAACGTCGCGACTGATTCAGGATCCGCCCTACTTCAAGCGCCGCAAGTTGAGCGAAACTCATATCGACTACGTTGGGCTCGGATTTGTAGCTCTCGGGCTGGGGGCGTTGCAGATTGTTCTCGACAAAGGCCAGCGCGACGACTGGTTCGAATCGAACTTTATTGTCACGCTCACTCTGATCGCCGTGGCGGCGCTGATCTTCGTAGCCGTTTGGGAGTGGAGGCATAAAGATCCCATCATTGATTTGCACCTGTTTCGCGATCGAACCTTTGGTGTCTCGAATTTGCTGATGTTCATGTTGGGCTTTGCTCTGCTGGGCAGCACTTTGCTGATTCCCCTCTTCTCGCAAACTCTGCTCGGCTATACGGCGCAAGAGGCAGGCCTGGCGCTTATGCCCGGCGGCTTCACCATCATTCTGTTGCTGCCACTGGTGGGCTTCTTGCTTTCCCGATACACCCCGCGCTGGCTTCTATTGTTCGGTCTGCTCATGCTGGCGTTCTCGCTGTTTCACATGACCGGCTTTGATTTGGATATCGATTTCCGGACGCTGGCCATGGCGCGTGTGATCCAGGCTGCTGGGATGGCATTCCTGTTCGTGCCGATTAATACTGCCGCGTATGCGTTTCTTCCGCGCGACAAAAACAACGCCGCTTCCGGCCTGATGAACCTGGCTCGCAACATGGGAGGAAGCGTGGGGATTTCCGTGGTCACCACCATGCTCGACCGGCGCGGCCAGGCCCATCTGACATATTTATCGAGCCATTTGAGTGCATCCAATCCGGCGATGCGGTCTCGATTGCAGGCGCTAGGCGCCGTGGTGCAGTCTCATGGCGGCGGGCCGCCGGGATCGTCTGCTGTGCCGTACGCGATCATCCAGGGCGCGGTTGCCCGCCAGGCCACGATGCTGTCGTACATCGATTGCTTCTGGTTCCTGGGGGTCGCCATTCTGTGTATGGTTCCGATGGTCTTTCTGATGAAAAAGTCGAAGCCGGGCGGAGGAATGGCAGTACACTAAACGACGTTATGTTTCGCCTCATTACGCTCGAGCGCGAGTACGGCTGCGGGGCCGCCAACATTGCTCAGCAACTCGCCGAGCGGTTGGGCTGGAAACTCTGGGATCAGTTGCTCACGGAAGAAATTGCCCGCCTGGCCAACGTGGATAAATCAGCCGTAAGGCGCTGCGATGAGCGCCTGGATAGCCGAATGCACCGGCTGTCGAGGTCGTTCTGGCGGGGCAGTTACGAACGCAATTCCGCGGCATTAGGCAGCCAGATGTTCGACGCCGACTGCATGTTGGAGATGATGCAGAAGACCATGAATACAATCGGGCAGGAAGGAAACGCGGTCGTGGTGGGCCGCGGCGCGCCGTATCTGCTGCGCGAGAATCCCGACGCCTTCCATGTGTTTCTCTATGCCCCGCGGTCGGAGAAAATTCGGCGCATTATGGCGGAAGGGCACAGCCAGGAAGATGCCGCGGAGCAGGTCGATTCCGTCGATCGCGAGCGCATCGCGTACGTGAAACATTATTTCAATGCCGACTGGCCCACGCGTTCGCTTTACCACGTCATGCTCAACACGGCGGTAGGGAACGAGCCGGTCGTGCAGACTATCCTGGATACGATGCATCTAGTCGAGGGGCGGCCTAAGGCCACGGACTACGAGCGTCCGAGAGAGCCTGCATCTCAGCGGTGATCTAGCTCGGCCTTCCCGTTGTCACCGGATCTCATAGCTTGTGCGCGGCCGGTCGCTGCGGGGCGGGACAGCAATTCTCTTCGCAGACATCCTGACGCGGCACCAATGATCCCAGCGCCCGCCGTTCTGTTCCCGGACTTGTGCGTTCAAGGATCAGCTCGCGGATCATCGCGATGAAGCGGGGATGCACCCCGACCGTTTTTGCCCGCACCATCGGCAAGGCTAGCGAATCGCAGAGTTGCTTCGCCTCGATGTCCAGGTCATACAACACTTCCATATGGTCGGAGATGAAGCCAATCGGGGCCAGCACGACTGTGCTCGCCAGATTGCGCGCTTTCACTTCGCGCAGGTAATCGAGAATGTCGGGCTCGAGCCAGGGTTGCCCGGGCGCTCCACTGCGGCTCTGGTAGACCAGCGCGTCATTGGTAACGCCTAGCCTCGCGGAAACCAGCTTTCGAACTTCTTCCAATTGCCTAACGTAGTCGCAGGTGTTTGCCATCGAAAGCGGGATGCTGTGGGCGATGTAGACCAGTTGGGTGTTGTGGCGCACGTCAGCCGGCACCTGAACCAGAGCATCGCGCAGCCGTGCTTCGCTTGCTTCCAGAAATCCCGGGTGATTAAAAAATGCGCGCAGTTTATCGACTTGCGGCGCGCCTGCGCCAACCTCATTCTGGGCGCGAGCAATGTCTTCGCGATACTGACGGCATCCGGAATACGAGCTGTACGCCGATGTCACGAAAGCGAGAGCGTAGCCAATGCCGTCCTGCTTCATCTGCTGCAAGGTTTCGGCCAGCATGGGATGCCAATTGCGATTGCCCCAGTAGACAGGCAGTTTCGGCCCGTGCTGTGCGAGTTCGTTCTGAAGCGCGGCGATCAATTCCCGCGTCTGCTGGTTGATGGGGCTTTTGCCGCCGAAATGGTAGTAGTGCTCGGCGACAGCCAACATCCGTTCGCGCGGAACGTTTCTGCCGCGCAGAACATTTTCGAGAAATGGAATGACGTCATCCGAAGTTTCAGGTCCGCCGAAGGAGACAACCAGGATCGCGTCGTAGTTCATGAAATGGACGATGCAACATTGATTTTGGACTTCGTTACGAAACTTGTCTATGGATGGATCTCGGCGTTGTCGACCGAGACTACGGCACAGGGCTCGTTCTTCCCCGCAGCCTGCTTGCAGTTGTCCAGAGCTCTCTTGCGAGCATCCTCCGTAGTCATCCGGGCAACTGAGAATCCGAAGGAATGCGCCGATGTGGCGAAGGCCTTGTGGGGGCCGAGCAGCAGGTAGCTCTGGAAGGCATGCAGCCCGTCTTCACTCAAATCGGCAGGAGGAGGAACGTTCGGGGGTTTGATCTCGGGCAGCAGTTCTGGCAGCGGCGTTAGATTTTGTGCTTTGAGAAAGTCATCCACAGTCGAAGACCAAGCGTCAACGTGACGAAACAGTGAGTGCCCATCTTCTCCAATAGGAGGGGCAAGCACAAACCGGTCTTGACCTCCCTGGGAACGAAAAGCTGAGTCGAATTTTTGCGCGAGATCCGGCCAGAAAAACTTGTCATTCTGCGCGTAGATCCAGAGCATGGGCGTGCGCGAATGCTTTCCGAAGCTGCGATACGCGTGGACAAGATCACCCGAGTTGCATACATCGTGATCCGCCTTTGAACCTCGGCCGCCGGCGAAATTGATGGCTGCAACCAGGCCCGGAGGCGCCTTGGCGGTGAGGGCGACTGTGGCGAATCCCCCGGTGGAAACGCCCATCGCGATAATGTGCGTGGCATCTACTTGGGATAACCCGCGCGCGTAGTCAATCGCAAAACGCAGGTCTTCGGCGGAGTATTCTCCCGCGGCCTCGTAGTCGGTTTGAGGGCACCGGCCGGAACGGCGTGTATCCGGCTCGCCGCCGGACGCTCCGTAGCCGCGACGGACCACGACGAGCGCGATCCATCCGCGGCGGGCAAACCAGAGTGCATGCGGAAGCTGCTGCCAGACCGTGACCTGGGCGTGTTCTTCGGGCTTACGCGAGGAACCGTGGGTGATGACCACAAGCGGATGTTTTCCTGGCAACTCCGCATAGACGAGCAGCGCATCCAGGCCTTGGCCTGCCAGTATCCACGGAATCATCACCTCGCGTTCAACGTAGTGCTGCGCGTGAGCGCAGGACGCTAACGTGACCAGAATTGAGAGAAAGAGAAGCAATGAGCGGGGCACGTTTTTCATCGTAGGATGATACTGCTGGAGTGACGAATGAAGACGGAAATCGGCCAACGTACGTCCGCTTGGACGTTTCTGCCTCGCACTACGTTCTCCAGAAATGGAATCCCAACATCCGAATACTCAGCCCACCGAAGGGACAATACGGACCGCGGCGTAGTTCATGATCTAAAGAGTGGCCTGTGGATATCATGAAAAAGTTCGTAGCAGGGCGGTTAAATCGTGATCTTTTTGCGTCAGTCTCTGATTGTGGATTACATTATTCAGAATGCCTCGCACTAATTTTGTTATTGCGCTCGTGCTATTCACTCTTCCTGCATTCGCCCAGCATGGCGAATCTGCTAAGCCGGCGGCTGATGCCAGCGCAAGTCCGGCAGCAAAATCTGCGGAGCCGAAATCCGGCGAAGCAAAGTCCGCCGAGCCAAAATCTGCCGAACCCATGAAGAATCCTCTGCCCGCAGACAAGTCTGTGCCACAGACGGTCACCGTGAACGGCAAGACGCTTCACTACACCGCGACTGTCGGCACAATCACGCTGAAAGGCAAGGATGACAAACCCACCGGCGTGGTGATGTACACGGCATATGCATTGGACGAACCAAAAGGCAAGAACAGCGACAGCGGCTCGCACCGGCCGGTCACGTTCGCGCTCAATGGCGGGCCGGGGGCCTCGTCCGTCTATCTGAACCTGGGTGCGATCGGGCCAAAGCATATTGCGTTTGCGAATGAGGGCGACTCGCCTTCGGACCCGGCGACGCTGACGGACAATCCCGGCACGTGGCTCGACTTTACAGACATGGTCTTCATCGACCCGATCGGCACCGGATTTTCGCGCTCTCTCGTCGACGAAGCGGAGACGAAGAAGCTGTTCTATGCACCGAAGCCGGACATCGAGTATCTCTCGCTCGTGATCTACAAGTGGCTGGTCCAGAACGATCGCTTACTGGACAAAAAATATCTGATAGGGGAGAGCTATGGGGGGTATCGCGGGCCACTGATCACGCATTATCTGCAATCGACGCTGGGCGTTGGTATGAACGGAGTGGTGCTGGTGAGTCCATATCTGAACCCGGAGAGAGGTGATGGGGACCTGTCGCCGATACCCTGGATGGTCGACCTGCCGTCGATAACGGCCGCACATCTGGAGTCCGAAGGCAAGCTGACTGACGCGGCCATGCAGCAGGTGATCGCGTACACGCGTGGAGACTACGCAGAGGCGCTGCTGAAAGGTCGCAGCGACCCAGCGGCTACCGACGCGATGATTGCGCATGTAACCGAAATGACCGGGCTTGATCCGAAGTTCGTGAAGTTTGCCGGTGGCCGGCTGGACACTCGAGCTTATCTCCGCGAGGTGCACCGGACTCAAGGATTAATCGGTAGTGTGTACGATTCGAATGTGACCGCACCCGATCCGTTCCCCTATGCTCCGACGCAGCAGGCCGGGGATCCGATCCTGGAGAGCATCATCGCGCCTACGACCACGGCCATGGTGGACTTCATCACGCGAACGGTGGGATGGAAAACTGATGCGCGCTATGAGGCCTTGTCGGGCGACGTCAACCGACAATGGGATCGCAGCGACGACCTGCGTAGGGGCGCGGTGAGGGACCTGCGCGAGTCGGTTGCTGCCGACCCCAAGCTGCGCGTGCTGATCGTGCATGGATGGAACGACCTCTCGTGCCCGTTCATGGGGTCGGTACTCAGCATAGATCAGATGCCGATCATGGGGGATGTGAGCCGAGTACAGGTCCACGAGTTTCCCGGCGGCCATATGTTTTATACGCGTGCTGTCAATCAGGACTCGCTGCATAAGCTGGCGGCGACCATGGTGGAGACGCACTAAAAAAGAGGAGTCGGGCAGCGAACGAGGAACGCCTCATCGAGCCCGGCCTGGCTCTGCTGCGCGGCGTGCACCGAGGGTCTTATACCGGTTTTCGACATCATCCTCGGTCCTTTGCTGCAGCCATTCTCCTGGATTGCGACAAACATCGACTGCGGCCAGTCGCGATTCCTTGGGCGGAATCTTGCGGAAGTCAGAGGTCCGGTCCGCCGCTCGAATCTGTTCCGTCACTCCCCGTGCCAATCTCTCAGCTTTGCCAATGAGCGTTGCGTGCCCTCGCCAGCATCGTAAGTTTTCGAGGCAAAAGGACGCCTTTGATTAGAGTTATCTTACTTTCGTAACTAGAAAAGGGGTGTAATCACTGCCAACATAAACGCAGATACGTCTCCCCCCCAACAGGGAGTAGAGCAGATGCGTTCAAAGATTCTCTTGGCAGTATGTAGTGTCCTGGTGGCGATGATCCCCGGGATGGCGTTGGCCCAAGCGGGTGGAGCGTTGGGCAACGGTATCAGCGCGCGTGCGACGGCGTTAGGCGGCGCGACCGTGGCTTCGGCGGATGGTCCGCTGGAAGCTATGCAGGGCAATCCCGCGGAGTTGACCAGCTTGAGCGGACGCTCGATCGACCTGAGCGTCACCAGCCTGTTTGCCAGTGGCAGTTTCACCAATTCCGTCTCGAATAACGGGACCATTGACAGCAGCGCGGGGACGTTGCCTTATGGCGCGTTCGGGATGCGTCTGGGATCACGTCTTGTGCTCGGACTCTCGGCGGCGCCGGACACCTTGATGAAGGCCGGCTGGACTTATCTGGATCCTCCGGGAACGGGCGGCGCGACCTACGGACTGCAGGAAAACCGGTCGACGATTCTGGCATTGCGTTCGGCGGCGGGCCTGGGTTTCGTGGTGAACCGCAAGCTTTCGCTGGGGGCGAGTTTCGGCGCAATTTACAACGCCAATTCTCTGCACGCTCCTTACATTTTCCAAGAGCAGCCGCAGTTGGCCGGATTGAAGACGCTGCTCGATCTCCAAGCCACCGGTGTGGGTTGGAATGGAACCTTCGGGGCCATGATTACGCCCAGCAAGAAGCTGACGATTGGACTGGCGTATCGCATGCAAACCAACGTGCATACGTATGGCAGTGCATCGGGAAACATGGGAGCGCAATTTGCGGCCCTCGGAATCCCATTCCAGCCGACGTTCACCTATGACGCCGAAGTAACCACGAAATTTCCCCAGGCGTTCACGGGAGGAGTTTCGTGGCAGGGATGGAGACATTCGCGCATCAATCTACAAGGGCAGTGGATTGACTGGAGCGCCGCTTTCCAGCAGTTGCCGGTGAACCTTACCAACGGCAGCAATACTCAGATCAACGGATTCCTGGGCAGCAGCTCGGTGCAGGATACGGTTCCTCTACGCTGGAACAACCAGGCCATGTTCGGAGTGGGAGTGGAAGTGCCGGTCGCGGAGGCGTTCGAAATCCGGGGAGGATACTCGTACGCCACCGACCCAGTGCCGTCGTCAACACTGACGCCGATGACTGCGGCCATCCTGCAGAACACGCTGGGCACGGGCGCGGGCTATACCCATGGACACTATCGTTTCGACCTAGCCTATCAAGTGCAACTGCCGGCGACCCAACACGTGGGAACGAGTGGATTGCTGGCGGGTGAATACAACAACAGTCAGGTGAATGTGATGGTGCAGTCGCTTACCTTTACGACCCGGATCCGTTTCTAAGTTCGAGAGTGGGTTACCTATGATGCCAGAAGCCGCAGGGACGATCCGCCTCTCCGATGTAGTATCGGCGCTCTCTGCGGCGCTGGACTTGACCGAAGGGCAGCCCATGGGGCATGCAGTGCGGAGCTGCATTCTGGGTATGAGGATCGCCCAGGAACTGGGGTTGCCGGAAACGGACTGTTCCGATCTCTACTATGCGCTCCTGCTGAAAGATGCAGGTTGCAGTTCAAATTCGGCCCGCATGCACCAGATTCTCGGGTCGGACGATCTGCGGGCAAAACGCGAGGTAAAGTTTGAGGACTGGACCAAGCCTTCTCTTTCCGGCTTGCGTTATCTGCTGCGAAACGTCTTGCCGGGCACTTCGATGGCACGGCGGCTGGTAAAAGCAGTAGCCCTGGGATTCGAGCAGAATCGAAACAATGCAGAAGTAATTGGGGCGCGCTGCGAACGAGGCGCGGAAATCGCACGCAAGATCGGACTGAACCAAGCCAGCGCCGAAGCGATTCGGAGCCTGGACGAGCACTGGAGCGGAGCCGGTTATCCGGAGCACCGCAAGGGGCAAGAAATTCCCATCCTTTCCCGAATCATGAACGTGAGCCAGACCTTGGAAGTGTTTGCCAGCGGGCGCAGCCCGGAGGAGGCAGTGAGGGTGGTGGGAGAGCGCAGCGGGAGCTGGTTCGATCCCGAGATTGTGAATGTTGTGCGCTCGCTCAAAGGTGACAAAGGTCTCTGGGAAAGAGTGCAGTCGAAGGATGCGCGCGAGTACGTACTGCAAATGGAACCAGGGACGGCCGTGCGGGCGTCCGCAGAACGCATCGATAGTATTTGCCGGGCGTTCGCCGAAGTGATCGACGCGAAATCACCTTACACATTCACGCACTCGATGGGAGTAGCCGAGGCGGCCGTGGATATTTCCGAAGGGTTGGGGCTGGCGCCACAGACCACGAGCATGGTGCGGCGCGCGGCGTTGTTGCACGATGTCGGCAAGCTGAGCGTTTCTAACGCGATCCTGGAGAAGCCGGGGAAGCTGAACGACGAAGAGTGGAAAGCGATGAAGATGCATCCCATGTACACGAAAGTGATACTGGAGAAGATCGCGGGATTCGAAGACCTGGCATTTGTGGCTGCGGCCCACCACGAGCGGCTCGACGGCAAAGGGTATCCCGAGGGGCTGACGAGCGAGCAACTACCGCTTACGGCGAGGATCATCTGCGTTGCCGATGTGTACCAGGCGCTGTCCGAGAAGCGGCCGTACCGCGACAGTCTCCCGGCTAAAGTGGTCTTTCGCATGATGTCGGAGGATGCCAGCACACGACTCGACTCAGAGTGCCTGACCGCGCTGAAAGAACGGCGGCCAGAGGAAGCCGTCCGGAGCATGGCGCAGGCGACGGGGGCGGGAGCGTAGCACAACCGAAATGGTTCTCCGGCCGGCTGACGGCTGTTCGCTCTGTCTTAGGGGAGTGTTTTTCCGGCTTTTGCGCGTAGCGCTATAAACTGCAACACCAGCTGGTTCTCTGCCTCGGCCAGTTGCTCGACGGATTGGCCGTTTGCTTCTTTCAGTACGCCATCGATCACCGTCTGCATCAGTTCAGGTGTAACGTCGGGCATTTCGAGTTTCTTCATTTGGCCGGCGAAGCCATCCATGAAGGTTCTGACAAAGTGTTCGATGCCGCCGGCGCCACCTCCTAAATGCCACTGCAGGCTGGGGCCCATCACAGCCCAGCGCAGCCCGGGTCCATAGCTCACGGCGATGTCTGCATCCTCCACACTGAGGACGCCTTGCTGAATGAGATAAAGAATCTCGCGGTAAAGCGCCGCTTGCAGCCGGTTTCCAACATGGCCGGCGACAGCTTTGCGCAGCCGGATCGGTTTCTTCCCGATCGATGTGTAGAACGCCATGGCTCGCTCGATGACCGCGTCGGACGTCTTCGCTCCGCCTACTACTTCGACCAAGGGAATCACGTGCGGAGGATTAAAGGGATGACCGATCACGCAGCGCTCGGGATGATGCTTGCAGCTCGACTGAATGACGTCCATCGTGATGGCGGATGCGCTCGACGCGAGGATCGTGTTCGGGGGAGCCGCTTCGTCCATCTGGGCGAACACCTTGGCTTTCAAGAGGGGTCGTTCGGGGACGCTCTCCTGGACGAAGTCGGCCTTCGACACCGCCTCTTTCATGTCGCCAGTGAACGTCAGTCGGTCGCGGCTAGCCCCTGAGGCAAGACCAACTTCGGTGAGTAACTTCCAGGCCTCGTCTACGCTTCGGCGTAAGTTGGTCTCCGCGTTGGGCGCCGGATCCGTGGCGATGACGTCAAGACCACTTGCCAGATACTGTGCCGCCCAGCTCGCGCCGATCAGGCCTGTACCAACGATCGAGACGTTTCGAATCTGCATGTCTGCCATAAAGGTATATCTACCATGGAAATGTGACCTTCATTCTAATTGTGTGATTTCTAACGTCAGTTGCTTGATTTTAGCGGCGGGGGATGTGGTGCGCCCGGAGAGATTCGAACTCCCGACCTGTTGCTCCGGAGGCAACCGCTCTATCCAGCTGAGCTACGGGCGCGCACGGGTAACTACAGTCTACATGGCAGGGGAAACAGCTTCAACGTCGACGGGGAATTGTCCTGCCGAAAGGTCGCGGGAGCAAAACGCACAGGACTGACGATTCGCGGGCGCCGGGTGAACAGGCGCACGATGAACGGGCGCCTTTGAAGCTTCAGCTTGAAGGGCGCAGTTCAGGGATAAAGTTCCGGGAGGGCTTTTCTTTAGTACCGGTCGCGCCGGCCACCACCACCGCCGCGGCCACCGCGGTCTCCGCGATCGCGTCCGCCGCCACCACCACCGCCGCTGCGCTCAGTCTTGGGGCGAGCTTCGTTGACGTTGACGGTGCGTCCGCCGACGGACGATCCGTTCAATGCCGTGATCGCCTTCTCGCCGTCTTCGTTGCTCGCCATCTCCACGAAACCGAAGCCACGGGAGCGCCCAGTGTCACGGTCGGTCATGATGCTCACGCGGTCCACTTGCCCGAACGGTTCAAACAGTTGCCGGAGTTCGTCTTCGTTGGTGTTGAAGCTCAAGTTTCCCACAAAGATATTCTTCACGCGTTCGCCTCTGCATTGAGCTGTCGGATGTGCGAGCAATTCGGTGGACTTGGCAGGTCGGAGGGCCGTTCCTGAAAATCTAGACCGGAGCTGGCAAACAGATCGAATGCGGCGAGCAGTATAGCAGGTTTTCCAAAAACAACCTGTTAAATCGCCGTGAATAGGAGGCCTCGCCGTGGTTGTGGACGAGCTAGCATTCGTCAACCTTCCAGTAGCCTTCGGAATGAAATCCCATCTGCAGCAGCCGGTTCTTGGGATCGTGCCGCTTGCCGCAGCCGGGACAGACGAGATAACGTCGCCACGCCGTCCCTTGGTGATCGTAGTTCTCGGCGACGGCGAATGTTGTGCCGCAACTGCAGGGGACGAGGAACATGCGCAGCGGCGGGCTGGGTTTCGCACTCTGCTCGGACTTGCGTCGCGATTTCACGACTCTTGTTTATGCTTCTTCCACGGTGGCGTACGACTTTTTCTTGCGCTGATTTGACTGCAGGGTTTTCTTACGCAGCCGCAGCGATTTCGGAGTGATCTCGACAAACTCATCGTCGGCGATGAATTCGATGGCTTGTTCCAGATTCAACGGCTTGAACGGCACCAGGCGAATCGCTTCATCGGCGGTTGAGGCGCGCATGTTGGTCAGCTTCTTTTCTCGGACGGCGTTCACGTCGAGATCGGTGTCTTTGGCGTTTTCGCCGATGATCATTCCTTCGTAGAGATCGACGCCGGGGCCGACGAAAAGTTCTCCGCGCTCCTGCAGGCCCCAGAGCGCGTAGGCAGTCGAGGGGCCGCCGCGATCGGCGATGAGCGCTCCGGTGAGCCGGTGCGGAATCTCGCCCTGCCACTCGGTGTAGCCGTCAAACAGCGCGTTCATGACGATGGTTCCGCGCGTGTCGGTGAGCAACTGGCTGCGCAGGCCAATCAGTCCGCGGCTGGGCACGCGGAACTCGATGCGCACGCGGCCGTAGCCGTGATTGTGCATGTTGGTGACTTCGCCTTTGCGCGATCCGAGTTGCTCCATGACTACGCCGACGAAATCTTCGGGAACGTCGACCGTGAGATGTTCGACCGGTTCCATCAGCTTGCCGTCAATGCGCTTGGTGACGATCTCCGGCTTGCCGACCATGAGCTCGTAGCCCTCGCGCCGCATCATTTCGATGAGGATGGAAAGTTGCAGCTCGCCGCGGCCGAGCACTTTGAACGAATCGGTGGTGCCGGTATCCTCGACGCGCAGAGAAACGTTGGTGAGGAGCTCTTTTTCGAGGCGCTCGCGCAGGTTGCGTGACGTGACGTATTGGCCGTCTTTTCCGGCGAACGGAGAAGTGTTCACCGTGAAGAGCATGGCGATGGTGGGCTCGTCGATTGCGATGTGCGGCAGCGGATGCGGGTTCTCGGCTTCGGTGATGGTCTCGCCGATGGTGATGCCTTCAACGCCGGCGACGGCGATGATGTCGCCTAATTCGGTTTCGGTGATGTCGGTGCGCTTCAGGCCGGAGAAGGAAAACAATTTTGTGATTTTTGTTTTGTGCAGCGTGCCATCGAGCCTGGCGATGGCGACTTCTTCGCCCGTGTGCATTTTTCCGTTGAACACGCGCGCGATCGCGAGGCGGCCGAGGTAGTCGCTGTAGTCGAGGTTGGCCACGAGAATTTGCAGCGGGCCCGACTCATCGCCCTTGGGATGGGGAATGGTCTTGATGATTGCGTCGAACAGCGGACGAAGGTCGGTGCCGCCGCCGTCGATGTCGGTGGTTGCGGTGCCGATCTTCGCGTTGGTATAGAGCACCGGAAAATCGATCTGATCTTCTTTGGCGTCGAGATCGATGAACAGGTCGTAGATTTCGTTCAGCACTTCCTGCGGGCGGGCGTCGGCGCGGTCGATTTTGTTGATGACGACGATGGGCGGCAGCTTGGCTTCGAGCGCCTTGCTCAGCACGTAGCGGGTCTGGGGCAGCGGGCCTTCACTGGCGTCGACCAGCAGCATGACGCCGTCGACCATTTTGAGCGCGCGTTCGACTTCACCGCCGAAGTCGCTGTGGCCCGGGGTGTCGACGATGTTGATTTTTACGTCGTGATAGAAGATCGCGGTGTTCTTGGCGAGGATGGTGATGCCGCGCTCGCGCTCCAGTTCGTTCGAGTCCATGACTCGTTCGACGTGGTGTTCGTTGGAGCGAAACGTGCCGCTCTGCTGCAGCATGGCGTCCACCAGGGTGGTCTTGCCATGGTCGACGTGCGCGATGATAGCGATATTGCGAATGCCTGAACTCAAAAAGGATCCTTCCAAAAAATGGTCTAGTACTACTTTACTATGCGCAGCGCCAAATTCGACAGCCTGGCCTGAGCTTTGTTCTGCATTACCCTCGACACTTTGTATTCGCTGAAGAAGATGGTAAGAAGGGAACGTGCGTGTACGTCTGCGACATGCGTTGCCAGTGGTACAAATGTTGGTGGCGATCGGGCTTTATCGCTGGTCTGACCTGTGGTTGTTGCAAGCCGCGCAGCAGAAGTGGCGCGGTGAGCCCTATATAGGGTCTTCGCCCGGCTATGACTTGTTGGGTGCTCTGAATGCCCCTCTCGTGTTCCTGCAGTTTCTTCGCTATAGGCTGGAGAGCCTGTGGCACGGATATCCGCACCCATCGACCTTGTGGATGCTCTGGGTTCCGGAGCTCGTGACCCGATCCATCGATATCCTCACCGTCGGGATGCTCTGGTACTGGGTGGCACGAAGCATCGAGTCTCTGCGCCAGACTCGTGGGGTTTTCACGTTTTCGATAACGGTCTTACGATTGTCCTCCGACCTGCTACTCATTCTTGCCGGCCTTTTTTCCGGGGCTTACATGCTTCGAAAGTTGCTTTTCCTTCATGCAACCCCGTGGTGGTCTGGATGGAACTGGATTTGCTGCTTGCTTTACTTTGCATGGTTTGTGTCGCTGACTTGCTTGTTCACGCGCGATTTCATCCGCTGCATTCGCCGGCTAGGAACGAATGAATAAATCGCTCGCATCGGAGCAACTCAACCGGTTCCGACTTCGGCCCGTACCCGCAGGCGGTACCAGACCACGATCGTCACCAGCGAAAAGATAAAGATGATGGTCGAGACCGCGTTGATCTCCGGCGTGATGCCGCGGCGCAGGCGGCCCCAGATCTCGAGAGGGAGCGTGTTGTCGCGGCCGATCAGGAAGAAGCTGACGGCGATTTCGTCCATCGAGAGCGTGAAGATGAGCAGCGCGGCGCCGATGATGGGAAGCTTCAGGTTCGGCACGGTCACGCGCCAGAAAGTTTGCCAATAGTTTGCTCCGAGGTCGAGCGAGGCTTCTTCTTGGGCGCGATCGAGTTTTTGCAGGCCGGCAAAAACTTCGGTGGTTGCTACCGAGATCAGGGCCGTGCCGTGGCCGAGCGCAATCGTCATCAGGCTGAGTTTTGTGCCCATTGCGTTGAACAGCATGAGCAGCGAGAGGCCGGTGATGATACCGGGGAGGATCAGCGGCAGCAGAACTAAGCGTCGGAATAGGGCCTTGCCGGGAAACTGTGTGCGGTCGAGCGCGAGTGCGGCGGGAATTCCGAAGGTTAGCGCGATTGCCATCGCGGCAAAAGCCACTTGCAGGCTGTTGAGGATTGAATCCCAGATGGGGCGATCGGCGAAGAGAATACGGTACCAGTCGAGCGTGAGGTGGTGAGGGGGAAATCCGCCGACGCCTTGGCCGTTGAAGGAATAAAGGATGAGGACTGCGATCGGGAGATAGAGGAATGCGAAGACCGCTGCGGCATGAATGAGCAGCCAGCGCGACTTTGGAATGTTGGAGTCGCCGGCGCTCATGAGAAACTCCATTTCTTTTCGAGGCGCTCCGACAAGAACAGCAGGCTGACTACGATGACGAGCATGCCCAGCGAAATGGCCGCGCCCAGCGGCCAGTTGAAAGCCGCACCGAACAGACTGACCACGATGTTGGAAATCATGATGCCGCTGGGGCCGCCCAGTAGCAGCGGGGCGAGAAAATCTCCGAGGCTCAGGACGAAGGCGAAGGTCGCTCCGGCAACTACGCCGGGAATCGACAGCGGGAAAATTACTTTCCAGAAGGTTTGCGCCGGGGTCGCGCCCAGATCGTGCGAGGCTTCGACGAGGTTGCGAGGGATGTGCTCCAGCGCCGCGTAAATCGGGAGGATGGTGAACGGCGTGTAGATGTGCGTCAACGTCAAGACCACGGCGAACGGACTATAGAGCAGAAAGTCGAGAGGATGCTTAGTCAGGTGGACATACTGAAGAAGCGTGTTGAGGACGCCATCGGAACCAAGAATCGTCTTCCAGGCATACGCCCGCACCAGATAGCTGACCCATAGCGGAATGATGACCAGTTGATAGAGCAGATCTTTTCGCTTGCCCGCATAGAACGAAAGGAAGTACGCCAGCGGATATCCCAGCAACAGAGAAAACAGCATCACGCGCGCCGCGATCCACATGGAGCGCAGCAGGGTCTGCCAGTAGGTCGGCTTCTGGAATAGATCTTTATAGTTTTGGAGATTCCACGAGTGCACGATGAGTTGTGACGGCGAGACCGACCAGAAGCTGTAGCAGAACATCAGCGCGTAGGGCACGAGCAGAAATACGGTCACCCATAGCAGCGGCGGTAGCGTGACAACCGTTTTGTAAGCTCGGGAGAACATCAGTTTCTTTCCGGGGAGTCGCGGACCGGGACCGCGTCGGCTGCGGAGAACTCAAGGTCGACTTCATCTTTATTTTTGTCTTGGACGCCGCTTGCGCTGGCGATTCGAACCACCAGCACGAGTCCGTCGGTGCATTCCACGCGAAGCAGTTCTGTGGCACCGTGAAATGCCTGATGCAGGACGCGTCCGCGAACGCGGACTTGGCCATTGCTCCTGCTATTCGTGGAAGTATCGGCTCCGGGCAGACGAATATGTTCGGGCCGCAAAGAAAAAAGCACGGGACCGTCCGGAAGGGAGGCTGGCCATGTTAGTGAACCACATCTCACGATTCCGCCTAGCGCTTGACCCTTCAGCAAATTCGTGTGCCCGATGAACTGTGCTACGTACGCCGTTGCCGGCCGGCTATAGATTTCGCGTGGCGTGGCCACCTGCTCCAGTTCACCCGAGCGCAGCAGCGCAATGCGGTCGGACATCACCATCGCTTCTTCCTGATCATGAGTAACGAATACGAAGGCGATGCCGACTTCGCGCTGCAGAGACTTCAGTTCGACCTGCATCTGGCGGCGCAAGTTGGCGTCGAGCGCGGAGAGCGGTTCGTCGAGCAAGAGCAAGCGCGGCCGGTTCACCAGCGCGCGGGCCAGTGCTACCCGCTGCTGCTGGCCTCCGCTGATTTTCGACGGCTTCGATTTCGCGTGGGCGGTCATCTTCACCTTGTCGAGGGCTTCGGCGACTCGGTGTGCGATTTCAGCCACGGGTCTCTTGGCTACGCGCAATCCGTATCCTACGTTTTCTTCGACCGTGAAGTGCGGGAACAAAGCATAGTGTTGAAATACGGTGTTGACGCGCCTTCGGTACGGAGGCTGGCGGTCGAAGCGATCGTTCTCCATCCAAAGTTCCCCTGAGCTCGAGGTCTCGAAACCGGCGATGATTCGCAGCAGCGTGGTCTTGCCTGAGCCACTTTCGCCGAGGATAGTAAGAAATTCTCCCTCCGCGATTTCGAGCGAAACATTGCGCAGCACCGCATTGCGGCCGAAAGTTTTTGCCACGTTTCGGATGCTGAGCAGAGTTGGTTTCGCGGCAGAGGGCGTAGTGTCAGCGGTGGCAACGGCGGGAGTGGTGGGAGACGCCATGAATGCTTTCTTGCCGGATCTTTACCGCACTACTTTATTGTGCCGCTTTTACGTCGTTCCAGATTTCGGTATATTTCGCGCGCCGCGGGACGTTCTGCCAGAAATTCAGATGCTTCTGGTAGGTCTCCACGTCGTCGAGGTGCAGCGCTTTCACCTCGCCGGGCGTCATGTACTGGCCCGCCTGCGGGTTCGCGGGAACATAGTGCGTTTTGTCGGTCACCAGCTTCTGCGTTTTGGCTTCGACCATGTATTCGAGAAACTTGTGTGCCAGTTCTTTGTTCTCGCTGCCCTCGGTGATCATCAGGTGATCGATCCAGCCGGTGGTGTTTTCTTTCGGGATGGTTTCACCTACGGGAAAATTCGCTTGCTTCAGATCAGCCGTATTCAGTGGCCAGCCCATCGCGATCACGATTTCGTGACTCTCAAAAAGATTGGTCAACTCGCCGCCGGTGGCCCACATTTTGCGGACATTCGGCTTCAACTCCAGCAGCTTTTTCTTGACCGCTTCCAGTTGCTCGTCACTCAAGTTATACAGTTGCGACGGATCGGGCTTGTCGTACCCGAGAACTTGCGCCGCCATGTAAACGGTCGACAGATCGTCCCACACCGAAACTTTTCCTTTGTATTTCGGGTCCCACAACACGCTCCAGGAATCCGGCGGCTGGGCGAAAGCCGTGGTGTCGTAAATGATGGGATCCGGCCCCCACATAAACGGAACACCGTACACCTTGCCGCTCGCTCGCACCAGCGGTAGAGAAGTGAGTTGCGGAGAAAGTTGGCTGTAGCTGGGAATTTTCGACAGATCGAGCGGCGCGGCCAATCCTGAGGTCGCGATGGATGTGGCCATGTCGCTCGACGGTGAAATTACGTCGTAGTTACCAGCGCTGCCGCCACGCAGCTTTGCTACGAGTTCATCGCTCGATCCCATGTACGATGCGGAAACCTTGCAGTGGTTCTGCTCTTCGAAGGCCTGGATGAACGAAGGATCGGCGTAGCCTTCCCACACCAGAAGGTTGAGAGTGGGCGTCTTCTTCGCGCAAGACGGTGCACAGAGGAGGGCTGCCAACAAGGGCAGCCGACAGAGCAACCTCTGAATGCTTTGCCAGTTCATGGTTTCTCCTATTCGAACGTTCTCGCTAGAACACTCTAGCTAGAACGCTCTAGAACGTCGGCGGAGTGTTCACCCACAAAACCCAAGTCTCCTTGCGGCCCGGGTTTTTCCAGCGATGCGGGGTCGCACTTTCAAAATAGAAACTGTCGCCAGGTTTTAGGCGGTATTGCTCGCCATCGACTGCGATCTCGAGATCTCCGCGCAACACGAAAATAAATTCTTCGCCCTCGTGGGTATAAGGATCGCCGCTGCCGGCATCGGGAGCGATGCGAAACAGATGCGGCTCCATCACGGTGTTGCCCCAGGCCAGCAGTTCCATGCGGACGCCCGCGCCGGCTTCGAGGACCTTGCGCTCCGCGGGACGGACCTGGCGGCTCGTTGTGCCGCTAGCGTCGTAGAAATCCAGAATGTTGGTTTTGTAGAAGCGCGCGAGTTTGCGCAGCGTTCCTACCGATCCACTCATTTGAGAACGTTCCAGCGCGCTGAGAAATCCTACCGAGACCCCGACCGACTGCGCCACCCGAGCCAGCGAAAGCCGCCGCCGCGCTCGCAACCGCCGCAGATGTCCGCCGATGGCTCCGGCGTTGCCGTCTGCTACCGGGCGGACTTTACCTTCGCGCTTCAGCAACTGCACGATCGCAGCGGCGTTCAGCCCTCGTACTTTGCGCAGGAAGCGGGCGCGCTTCAGCAGTTTGACGTCATCGGCGGTGTAAAGCCGGTACTTGCTTTCGGTGCGCCGCGGACGCGCCAGGCCGAGGCTTTCCCACGAGCGAATGACGGACGGGGAAACGCCGACCCTCTTTGCGACGTCGCCGATCTTCAAGTAAGGCTCGGGCATGCTGGTGGATGAGTTATCCGCGGGAACGGCCACAACTCGCGATAGAAATTTTCTATGGGAAGGATTATGTCTTTTGTCCTTGACATCTCCCATCCCTGTTCTCTAACCTTGCGGGATTATAGCAAGGTTGTGGCAGGACACAAGCAGTTCGTATCGTCATTATCAAATAGAAGAAAATCCCCTAAGGATGCTGGAGGTTCCATGCCGTCACTGCGAGCCCGGTGGACCGCCGTTTGCCTGATCGTTTTCGCTGGAATCTGTTTGTGGATTCCCGTTTCGCTTTCCGCCCAAGGTGCGAGTGGCCGTGTTCTGGGCCGAGTCTCAGACCCGACGGGCGCCGTGCTCTCAGGCGCGAAGGTGACGCTCACCAACGAAGCGACCAATGTCAGCCGCAACGGACTGACCAACGACAGCGGAGACTTTTCATTCGTCGATGTCGTCCCCGGCACCTACACGCTGCAATATGAACTGACCGGATTCAAGAAGAACGTGCAGAAGAGCGTGATCGTGGACGTGAACCAGGTAGTGACGCTGAACTCCACGCTGCAGATCGGGGGATCGCAGGAGACGGTGGAAGTAACGTCGGAAGCGCCGCAGGTCGATACGACGAGCACGCAACTGGGCGCGGTGATTAACGACCGCTCGGTGAACGAACTGCCCCTCAATACGCGCGATACCTACCAGTTCTTGCAGTTGCAGCCGGGCGTGCAGGCCCAGTTGGGATCGAGCGGCACCACGTTCGCCGGCTCCGACGATCCGGGATCAGTTTCCGTCAACGGTGGCCGCACCCGTGCCAACAATTTCAGCGTCAACGGTGGAGACGCCAATGATCAGTTCGTTAACACACCCACCATCGAACCAACTCCCGATGCGGTAGAAGAGTTTCGTGTCATCACCAACACGTTCGATGCGGAATACGGGCGTAACTCGGGGTCCGTGGTCAACGTGATTACCAAGTCGGGCACCAACCAGTTCCACGGGAACGTTTACGAATATTTTCGCAATACGATTCTCGATGCCCGCGGCTACCCAGACACCACCAAGCCGCAGCTGAATCAGAACCAGTTTGGCGGCACTTTCGGAGGCCCCATTAAGAAAGACCGCACCTTCTTCTTTCTCTCTTACGAGGGACGCAGGATTCGAGACGGCGTGCCCGGGAACTTATTGAATGTTCCCACCGCCGGGGAGTTCGGAGGGGACTTCTCTGACGCGGGCGGTTTCACCCCCGGTTTCGGGATCAGCGATCAATTCGTGGCTGACGTGTTGAATGGCCGCACCGGCTGCACGAACGCGATTCTCGCGGTTCCCACCGCGGTAACACCGGCGGCAGGCGTAGACTGGTCATCGGTCTTTCCCACCGGTGTGATTCCGACCGCTTGCCAGGATCCAGTAGCTGCCAATCTACTTCAGAAGTTCGTTCCCGCGGCCAATGTCGGCAGCAGTCAAAATCAGGTTGTTCCCGTGGGGACAATCAACGCCGATCAGTTTACGTTTCGCCTCGATCACACGATCAGTAATCATCAGAACTTCACGGCGTATTACTACTTCAATGACAATCGGGAACTCGATCCCTATGACACTTTCGAGGCCGCCGGCGCCAACACTACCGGTTTCGGAAACTTAAACAATCTTCGATACCAACAGTGGAACTTCACCCATACTTGGACCATCAACAATGCAATAGTGAATGAGGCCCACTTCACTTACATGCGTGAGGGCCAACTCGGGTATATCAAACCCCAAACTACCGGGTCTCTCACGTCCACCTGCACCGGGGCCGCCGCGACATTCTGCTTTACCGGAACTTCCGACTCCTCGGCCATTACCACTGAGTTTGGTACAGCCGCCAATCTTGGTATTACTCCGGGACTGCCATCGAATCTGACCGGCGTTCCCTACGTCAATATTTCAGGAGGCGCATCCTTCGGCAACAACTTCGAAGGTTTCCTGCCGCAAGTCGGAAATAGTTTTCAATGGTCCGACGGCCTGACGTGGGTGAAGGGCAATCATACCTTCAAGTTTGGCGTGGATGTCCGCCGTGCCCGCTTTGACCAGTATTACTACTTCGACGTGAATGGCGAATACACGTTCGACAATAGCGGGCCCAACGCAATCACTCCCGGCGACGGCGATCAGTACGCCGAGTTCCTGCTGGGATTGGCCGACGGGTATACCCAAGGCTCCGGCCAGCGCGAAGACGTTCGTAGTTTTGCAGCGTATCCGTTCGCCCAGGACAGTTGGAAGATCAAGCCTAATTTCACGCTGAATTACGGCCTCCGTTGGGAATACAGTCCTCCGATGACCGACATCAGCGGTCACGTCGAGACCTTCCGGCCGGGTCAAAATTCCACGGTCTACCCCTGTGGAATCACCAACAGCACGACTTACTGGCAGAATCTGGGCGTGGCGAACCCCACCTGCGCCAACACCGGTGCCGCGCCCACTGGCTTGGTGGTCCCGGGCGATTCAGGTGTCCCCGCCGCAATGACTTCAACCTATTACAAGTCCTTTGCTCCACGCATCGGCATTGCGTACAGTCCTGGCCATAATGGCAAGACGAGTATCCGCGCGGGTTGGGGTCTCTTTTATAATCCGATTGAGGAACTGGTTCTGGCTCAGTTCGGCGCCGAGCCTCCTTTCGGAGGCAGTTCGTCGCTCTCGGATGTCTTTTTCAATACTCCGTTTGTGAACCAGGGCGAGTTCACAGCTCCAAACCCTTTCGGCGGCATCATCACGCCCACTAAAGGTCAGCCCACCGATTTATCGCTGTTTCGTCCTATTCTTCTTTACGGCGAATTCGAGCCCCACCTGCGCTCGCAGTACACCACCCAGTACAACTTGACTATCCAACGCGAACTCAGCAACAGCACAATGTTCCAGATTGGCTATGTCGGGTCACAGGGCCATCGTCTGCTGGCTACTCACGACATCAATCCGTCCAACCCGCAGACTTGTTTGGACATGTCCAACATTTCCGCGTACTACTCGAATCTGGGAAATCAAGCTCTCGCAGCGGCCTACGGATGCGGTCCGACGGTGGAGGACAGCGATTGGGTTCTGCCCGCCAACACAATTCCCACGGGCTACACGCTTCATATGCCGTACGGATCGGTTGCACAATACGGCCCGGGAAACCCAGCGTTGAACCTGGTCGGTCTCCGCCCCTACTCCTCGCCTAACTGCAATCCGACGGGAGCGCCATTTACCGCAGGCACGGGTTGCCCGGTGGACGGCACCCCAGTCTTCACCGACGTTTTCGCCGAAGACACTATTGCCAACTCCAACTACAACGCACTGGAGATGATGGTGCAGAAGCGCTTCTCGCATGGCTTGCAATTCCAGGCAGCGTACACGTTCAGCAAGTCGATCGACGATGGGTCCACTTTCGAGGAAACGCTCGACCCGTTTAACTACCGCGCCAGCCGCGGTCTGTCGTTGTTCAACTCGAAACAGCGCTTCGTGATCAGCTATGACTGGGAGTTGCCCGTCCGCAAGTACTCGGGATTTGCGGGTAAGGTGCTGGATGATTGGGAGGTTTCCGGTATCACGCAATTCCAGAGTGGATTTCCTATCCGCCTCAACACCGAGGACGACAACGAACTGATCAATAGCCTGTTCTTCCTGGGCACGGAAGCTCCGAGCTTGAACGGCCCGTTGCAGATTCTGAACCCCAAGACAAATGGTGGCTTCTACCTCAACTACAATCAGTTTTCTGATCCGCCGCTGGGCCAGTTCAATAACGGCACACAGCGCACGCTGTGTTGCGGGCCGGGGCTCGAGGACTGGGACTTCTCGGTGCATAAGAAAATCTCGTTCAGCGACAATCAGTACGTGCAGTTCCGTGCCGAAATCTTTAATGTCTTCAATCGCACCAATTTCTCGAACCCGGACGGTGGCTATTCAGACGGTGCGACGGGATTTGGTTTGATCACATCGGCCGGTGATCCCCGGCTCTTGCAGTTTGCTTTGAAGTATTTCTTCTAACGGTAGGACTAGACTTGAATGGTACCCGGGCGGCTCTAACCGCCCGGCAATCTAATGGCCCGCATGCCATGGAAGGCGCGGGCTTGAGCATCCCCGGAGTAATTCGATGTATCCCGATCTGCAGAAGGAACTCGCCACTTTCGAGCGGCGCACACCCAAATCCGCCGAAGCCCACAAAAAGAATCTCAAGCGTATTCCGCTTGGTGTAGCCAGCAACTACCGCGCCTATGACCCGTGGCCGATCTTTGTGAAAGAGGCCAGCGGCAGCAAGTTTCGCGACCTTGACGGCAACGAATACATCGACCACAACCTCACCTTCGGCGCGCTGATGGCCGGACACTGCCATCCCGCAGTGATGAATGCAGTGCAGAAGCGTCTCTCCACCGGCACCATGTTCGGCATGCCACATGACATGGAGTGGGAATTGGCGGAAGAGATCTGCACTCGCTTTCCAGTTGAGATGTGCCGCTTCGGCAACAGCGGCACCGAAGTGACCATGCACGCGATTCGCCTGGCGCGCGCTGCCACCGGACGCGACAAGATTGTGAAGTTCGAAGGCGCCTACCACGGCTTGCACGACAGCGCTCTGGTCAGCGTGAAGCCGCACGCCCCTGACTATGGAGACATCCACAATCCAACCGCGGTCACCGGTGGCCTTGGCGTGCCGAAGTCAGCGATTGCCAACGTCAAGATCGCCACGTTCAACGATCTCGCGACCGTGGAGCGCCGCTTCAAAGAAAATCCCGGCGAGATTGCGGCGATTATTCTCGAGCCGATTCTGATGAATGTCGGCCTGTGCATGCCGCAACCCGGGTTCCTGAAAGGCCTGCGCGAGATATGTGATAAACACGGCGCGCTGCTCATCTTCGACGAAGTTAAGACCGGTGCGAAACTCGGATGGGGCGGTGCCAGTGAATATTTCGGAGTTCATCCTGACATGATCTGTCTGGCAAAGTCGATCGGCGGGGGCTTGCCTCTGGCTGCATTCGGCGCCAACACGTCGGTGATGGACCTGATCTCTCAGCACAAGGTTTTTCACGGCGGCACCTACAACACGAATCCGGTCTCAATGGCTGCGGGCCTGGCGACCTTCCGCGAAGTTCTGACCCGCGACAACTACGCGAATGTCGACAAGCTCGGCAGCAAGCTGGCCGACGGTTATCGCAAGACGATTGCGAAAGTTGGTCTGCAGGCCTACATCGCGCAAGCTGGAGCTAATGGCGCGCTGATGTTGTATCCGAAAGAGATTCGCAACTATCGCGACTGGGAAGCGATCGACATCGACCTGTGGCGCCACTACTGGTTTGGCATGGTCAATCGCGGGGTGATGCCGCAGCCCTACTGGTGGGATGAGCAGTGGACCATCTCCGTGCAGCACACCGAGGCCGACATTGATAAGCACCTGGCGGCGTTCGACGACATTGCTGCCTCGCTCGCCAAAGCTCAGCAGGAGCGGGAAGCGCCGGTCGCCGTCGCTCACTAGAAAAGAGTGGTCAGTGATCAGTTGCCAGTGTTCAGTGCATCGGAACGACTGAAGCTGGGCGAACTGATCACTGATCGCTAGTCGCTAATCTTGTCCAGTACACCACAATCCGTTGCGCAGCCTCACCTGATCCGCGCCCTTGGGCGCCGCGATCTCGTGCTGCTGTTCGTGGTTGCAGTATTCAATCTCAACGTGATTCCGTCTATCGCAGCCAATGGCGGCGTCACCATCTGGCTGTGGATCATCTCGCTTCTGCTTTTCTTTTTCCCGCAGGGTATCGCGGTTATCGAACTCGCGCATCGCTATCCCGGCGAGGGCGGCGTCTACCTGTGGGCCAAGGAAGTTTTCGGCGACTTCCACGGATTTCTTTCCGGCTGGTGCTACTGGACCAACAACATGCTCTACGTGCCGACGATCATGCTGTATTTCGTTGGCGTGTCGGTCTATGTCCTCGGGCCACAGTACCGCGGTCTTCCCGACAATAAAATTTTTGCCGCGTCTCTTTCTCTTGCTCTGCTGGCATTGCTGACTCTTCTTAACATTTTGGGACTGGGTGTGGGCAAGTGGATTAATAATGCAGGCGCTGTCGGAACCTTCATTGCTGCCGCCGTGCTGGTGGGCCTCGGCATCATCATCTGGTGGCGCTTCGGAACGACGATCACTGCTGCCGACTTCAAGATTCCCGCCAACCCGCGCTTCGTTCTCAATTCGTTTGGCGTGGTCTGCTTCGGCTTGATCGGGCTCGAACTCGCTTCTGTCATGGGCGATGAAATTCAAGATCCCGCCCGCACGCTTCCCGGAGCCGTAGCCTGGGGCGGCGTGATTTCTGGAACTCTCTATGTTGCGGCCACGCTGACCTTGCTGATCTCGGTCGGCAAAAGCGTGAACGTGCTGCAAGGAGTGGTGCAGGCCGTGACCGGAATGGCGGCCCGGGTGGGAGTGTACTGGATCGCTGTGCCTTTCGCGATCATGCTTAGCCTGGCGATCGCCGGCATTGGTTCGGCCTGGATCGGCGGCTGCGCGCGCATTCCCTTCGTTGCCGGACTCGATTCCTACATGCCGTCGTGGCTGGGCAAAGTGCATCCGCGCTACTCCACGCCGTACGCGGCGTTGATCGTGCAGAGCGTGGTGTCGGGAGTGCTGGTACTCTTGAATTTTGCCGGCGCCGGAGTGCAGGAAACATTTCAAAAACTTCTTTCGCTGGCGGTCGTGCTGAATCTGATTCCGTTCGTCTATATGTTCGCGGCACTGGTAAGGTTTGCGATCACCGAGCCGGTTCCGAAAGGTCAATACAGCCGCACCACCATGTTCCTGGCTGGATCCAGTGGATTGTTGACGGCGATCCTCGGCATTGCCCTGGTATTTTTCCCGGCGCAGCAGATCTCGTCCCTGCTCTGGTACGAGGTCTGGATGATCGGGGGCACGCTGTTTTTCGTCGGCTTGGCGGCATTTTTCTTTTTTGTCTACGGTCGCCGCAAGATGGCACGCCGCATTCAGCTTGCTGCTGTTGTTGTGCCGGATCCGGCGAGTGAGGTTCGTCGCTGAAGTTAATTGTGTAGGGACCGAAGCGTCTCGCCTCCGAGGAAAGTGCGACTGAGCCGTGAAAGATTCGTATTAGGGCGCGGCTTAAGCCGAGCCGTCGAAGGCATAACAGGATCGGGGTTTTAGCCCCTGGAGGGCCACGATGCCCAGCGGAGTTCAAACGGAAGTGAAGACCTACCAGATGTTCATCAACGGCGAATGGGTCGGCAGCAAGTCCGCAAAGACTTTTCCCGTCTACGATCCTTCGACCGAAGAAGTGATCGCGCAGGTGCCCGACGCATCGGCCGACGACGTAAACCGCGCCGTGGCCGCGGCCAAGGCCGCGTTTGAAGAAGGTCCGTGGGCGACGACTACTGCGCAGGAACGCGGCCGCGTGCTCTTCCGCCTGGCCGATAAAGTCCGTCAGAATCTGCCGGCGCTGGCCGAACTCGAGTGCCGCAATACGGGCAAGCCCATTGTCGAAGCCGAGTTCGATCTGAACGACGTAGCGACGTGCTTCGAATACTACGGCGGGCTCGCTACCAAGGTCGTGGGCTACGTGAATCCGGTTCCCGACAACGCGATGAGCTTGACGCTCAAAGAACCGGTGGGCGTTGCTGGACAGATTATTCCGTGGAATTATCCGCTGCTCATGGCCGCGTGGAAACTGGCGCCAGCGCTAGCCGCGGGTTGCACATGCGTGCTCAAGCCGGCGGAGCAGACTCCGCTCACCGTTCTCGAACTGGCGAAACATTTTGCGGACTGTGGCCTGCCCCCGGGAGTTGTCAACGTCATAACCGGCTTTGGCGAATCCTGTGGCGCTCCACTGGTGCAGCACGCCGACGTCAACAAGATCGCTTTTACCGGCAGCGCTGCCGTCGGCAAGATCATCGTCAAACAGGCTGCTGACACGGTAAAGCGCGTTACCCTTGAACTCGGGGGCAAGTCTCCTAATATCTTTTTTGCGGACGCTGATTTCGAGGCCGCCATCGACGGCGCCCTTTTCGGCGTCTTCATCAATCAGGGCGAAGTGTGCTCGGCGGGCAGCCGCATCCTGGTGCAGAAATCCATTTACAAGAAGTTCGTTGAGGCCATGACGGAGAAGGCGAAGAAAATCAAGCTTGGTCCTCCGCTCGAGCGCGATACCAAGATGGGACCGCTGGTCAGCAAAGAGCAATACGACCGCGTGAATTCGTATCTCGAAATCGGCAAGAAGGAAGCCAAGCTTGCGTCGGGCGGCGGACGGCCCGAAAAATTCGCCAAGGGCTACTTCGTGCAGCCCACAATTTTCTACGACGTCACCAACAGCGCGCGCATCGCCCGCGAAGAAATCTTTGGTCCGGTCGCTGCGGTGATCCCATTCGAGGACGAGAAAGACGCGCTCAAGATTGCCAACGACTCTCCTTACGGCCTGGCCGCCGCCGTTTGGACGCGGGACATTTTCAAGGGCATGCGCGCCGTAAAAGCGCTGCGCGCGGGAATCGTCTGGGTCAACCACATGCAGCCCACTTACGTCGAAGCGCCGTGGGGCGGCTATAAACAATCCGGCTTCGGCCGCGAGCTTGGCCCCTGGGGCATTGAGGAATATCTCGAGACCAAGCAGGTGTACATCAACTTGAACGAAGCGCCGATCGGCTGGTACTGAGAAGCAGTGGCCAGCGGTCAGTGACCAGTGGCCAGAAAACTTTGCGGTTTGCAGACTGGCCACGGATCACTGGCCACTAGGATCTCACGATGTCTACCATCGAACTTCGCACTGCGATTCCCGGCCCAAAATCCAAGGCCCTCTCGGAGCGGCGCGCGAAAGCCGTGCCCCGCGGGCTTTCGCATGGCACGCCCATTTATGTGGCCAAGGCGGAAGGCGCCTGGCTCGAAGATGTTGACGGCAACCGCTATCTCGATTTTGCGGGCGGCATCGGATGCCTCAACGTGGGACACCGCCGCGAAGCGGTGGTCGACGCGGTGAAAGACCAACTCGACCGCTTCCTGCACACCTGCGTGCAGGTGACGCCGTACGAGAGCTACGTGCGCCTGGCGGAGCGCATGAATGAGGTGACGCCGGGAAAGTTTGCGAAGAAGACGATCTTCGTGAACAGCGGCGCCGAGGCTGTCGAGAACGCTGTGAAGATTGCGCGCGCTTATACCAAGCGTCCCGGCATCATCGCGTTTGAGGACGCGTTCCACGGGCGCACAATGATGACGCTCGCGCTCACCAGCAAGACGCATCCTTATAAGGCCGGATTCGCGCCGTTTCCGAGCGAGGTGTATCGCGTACCGTTTGCCTATTGCTACCGCTGCTCCTACAACATGAAGTATCCGTCGTGCGATCTTTACTGCGCACGCCATCTCGAAGACACGTTCAAGCGAGTGGTGGCGAACGAGGAAGTGGCGGCGGTGATTGCCGAGCCTGTGCTGGGAGAAGGCGGATTCGTCGCGCCTCCGCCGGATTATTTTCAGGTGCTGATAGAGTTGTGCCACAAGTACGGCATCCTCTTCATTGCCGACGAAGTGCAGTCGGGCTTCGGGCGCACGGGATCGCTGTTTGCCAGCGAGCGCTACGGCATTGAGCCTGACTTGATCGTGACCGCAAAATCTCTAGGCGGCGGACTGCCACTGGCCGGGGTGACCGGCCGCGCCGAAATCATGGATGCTCCCGGCATTGGCGGCCTGGGTGGAACCTTCGCTGGCAATCCGCTCTCATGCGCTGCTGCCTTGGCGGTTCTCGATTTGTTTGAGCGCGAAAATCTGCTGGAACGCGCCAACGAACTCGGAGATAGGTTCCAGACTCGCGCCCGAGAGTGGCAGTGCCGATGGCCCATCATTGGCGACGTGCGCGGTCTCGGCGGCATGCAGGCAATCGAACTGGTGCGGTCGCAGGATAGGAAGATCCCGGCCGCTGAGGAAACAAAAAAGATCACGCAACACTGCTACGAGCACGGTCTGATTACGATTACCGCCGGGTCGTATTCCAACGTGATCCGGGTGCTCGTGCCGCTGGTGATTACGAACGAGCAAATGGATGAGGCGCTGTCCGTGCTTGAATCCGCGATTGCGGTGGTGGGTGCGCAGAAAACAGAAGTGCCCCAGTTGGTGTGATCAGAATTGTCATCCTGAGCGAGGATTCGCCTTCGCGCACTAAGCGCGAGGGCAACCGCAATCGAAGGGCCCCTATAGCGGTATCATTAAGGTTGTAGTCCAAGGGAATTCGCGCGACGCACGGACCGATTTCTAGGCAAGATTATTTTTCGCGATCACAGAGGCATGATTATGAGCGTAGCCGCACCTCCCGCCATCAGACTCACGAACTACAGCAACGGCCAATGGACCGATTCGCACGCGTCCGAGTGGCGCGATGTGGTCAACCCTGCTACGGGCGAAGTGTTGGCCAGCGTACCGCTGGCCAA
>Ga0307476_10000248_pt1 | contig 49685 bp, 49 predicted proteins | sample atmos_gasesECM2C_2_FD_203314 | JGI IMG/M metagenome (GOLD analysis project Ga0307476, IMG submission 203314) | Hardwood forest soil microbial communities from Morgan-Monroe State Forest, Indiana, United States - atmos_gasesECM2C_05 | ecosystem: Environmental > Terrestrial > Soil > Temperate... | reverse complement strand
GAAGCTGATTTTGTCATTCCGAACCGGGCTGAAAGCTCGGTGAGGAACCTGTTGTTCACCAGACAGCCAGCGCGTTCCCGCCGCAAATTGCCAGTATTTTCTAGTCTCCGGTCCCGCCGCGTACAATAATCCTTCGCACCGGTAAGCCCGGTTTGGAGAGAGGAAAGAGGCCCGCATGACCACCACCCACCAACCTCGTCCGCAAGTTGTCGCCGATATTCCTGTTGTCCCGCTTACCACCGAAGGCTACAGCGTTCTGCACCAGATGATGCGATTCCGGCGCGCCGCCTGGCGCGCCCTCCCCGAGGCTGAAAAATCGGCCATCGCGAAAGAGGCATCCGACGCCCTCGCCGTCATGGAAAAGAGCGACAAGAGCAACGAGAAAAATTCCGCCGGCCAGTCCGCGCTCTTTTCGCTCATCGGGCACAAGGGCGACCTCATGCTGATTCATTTCCGCGAGTCGTTTGCCGATCTGAATCAGGCCGAGTTGAAACTCGCCAACCTGCGCCTCAGCGATTACCTCGAGCCCACCACCTCCTATCTCTCCATCATCGAACTCGGCCTCTACGAGTCCACGGTGAAAATGTACAAAGAACTCACCGATCAAGGCATCGAGCCGCATTCCGAACCATGGAAGGCTGAGATCGCCAGCAAACTCGAACGCCACAAAGAAGCCATGCGCCCCCGCCTCTATCCTGAGATTCCGCCGCAACGTTACGCCTGCTTCTATCCTATGGACCGCCGCCGCGGCGAAGACAAAAACTGGTACAAGCTGCCTATCGAAGAGCGCGCCCGCCAGATGAACGACCATGGAATGATCGGCCGCCGCTACGCCGGAGAAGTCAAACAAATCATCAGCGGCTCCATCGGATTCGACGACTGGGAGTGGGGCGTAGATCTCTTCGCCGAGGATCCCTTGGTCTTCAAAAAATTGATCTACGAAATGCGCTTCGACGAAGTCAGCGCCGTCTACGCCCTGTTCGGCCAGTTCTACGTGGGTGTAAGAGTCCCGGCCGATTCATTAGAAAAATTGCTAAACGGAGAACTGCCGCAGACTTCCTAGTTTTAAATTTGTCATTTTAGTTTCTGAATTTGTCATCGTTTAAGTTTGTCATTCCGAGGAGCAACGCGACGAGGAACCTGCTGTCCTCGCCACTATTTCGGGATCCGCCGATTCATCCGCGCCTGAAAGCGCAAGATGTGCAACGCATGCTAACTCTCGACACTAAAGAGGTCGGAAACAAAAAATGTCCACTCTCGGCCTGATCGAATACAAAGACGCCAGCCCCGAAGTCCGCGCCATCTATGACGACATCATGTCCACTCGCAAAACCGACTGGATCAACAATTTCTGGAAGGCCATCGCCCACGATCCCGCCACGTTGAAGCGCACATGGGAAGACATCAAGCAGATCATGGCCCCCGGCACGCTCGATCCGCTGACCAAAGAAATGATCTACGTCGCAGTCAGCGTCACCAACCAATGCCACTACTGCATCGCGTCGCACACCGTCGGGGCCCAGAAAAAAGGCATGACCGACGCCATGTTCAAAGAACTGATGGCGGTGGTCGGCATGGCCAACGAAACCAACAAAATGGTCACGGGATATCAGGTCGAGATCGACCCGCAATTCAAGAAGTGATCATGCCGGGTTCTAGTCCCCGCTCTTCGCGGCCTTGTCAATCTCTTCTGCGACCCGTGGGGGCAAATTCTTGATTCGATAAATATATGCTGCCACCGTCCACAACTTCTGGTCCGAATCCCACACTCCGTTGGCGAACATTCCGGTTCGGCGAATTCCATGCTTCGCCACCCAGAAAATCTGCGCCTCGGAATATTCGGTTCCCACTTCCGCTAACTGCGGTGCTGGCGGATTCAAAGTGTCCGCCCATTTGCGAGCCTTGCCCGGTGTTCCATGGCACCCCGCGCACTCGTTCAAAAACATCTTTCCGCCCGCGATTAGATTGTCCTCAGTCGGTTCGACCGGGTTTGGGACCTCCGGCGCGTGCCGCCGCACCGAGGCGTGCAGCGCCATGCGCATCAAATAAGTTTCCGTGCCGGAAGCAGGCACATCCCCACGCACTTCGGCCAGTCCGAGTCGCATATATAGAATCGCGCCCAGCGCGAGCGCAAGGATGGTAACGAGCGACCCCAGGAAGAACTGTTTCATAGGCGCTCCCAATCCGGCCTGTGTGGGACCGGTGGTACCTCTAGGATTTGCTGGATCTCTTCTTTGAACGAGAACCGGTTGGCCGAAAACTGGCAGCTTTCGGTGGCCGACTCTTGAACTCATGCGCTTTCATATCCACGCGCCGTCCGCGGAAGCGCACTCCCTCGGCCTCCAACCGCAACCGCTGCTCGATGGCCGAGTCGCCAGTCAGTTTGATCTGGCCTCCCGCTCCGAGCACACGCTGCCACGGCAATCCAAATCCCCGCCGCAGAGTCGCCGCTACTTGCCGAGCCGCCCCCGGAAATCCCGCCGCCCGCGCCACGCCGCCATAAGTCGAAACCTTGCCGTGCGGAATCGCCCGCACCGCCTGCTCAATCCGCAGCCGCCTCGCTCCAGCCCTGTCAGTCTTCTTCTTTGTCATCCCAAGACGAGCCGGGTGCCCATTCTAACGTCGCGTTCTTTGCGACGTTAGAGTGGGAATTTAGACTCTCAAAATTGCGCTACGCCGCCTTCCGAAAAGCTTCCAGCGCTTCATACTCCGAGGGGTGCACTTCAAACACCGTAAGCAGCTTAGTGATCTGCAGCAGATCTCCTACTCGCTGGGTCAGACTAGCCAGCTTAATTGTGCCCCCGGCGTTGTGCGCCGACGTGTGCAGCGCCACCAGCGTCCCCAGCCCACCCGAATCGATATAGTTCACTTCGCCCAGGTTGAGCACAATGCGCTTTTGTCCGTCCGCGATGGCACGCTTCACTTCTTCGCGCAGCAGGGAAGACTCTTCCCCAAAGACAATCCGCCCGTTGGCCTCAATCGCCAGAATCCCGTCCACCGTCCGCTTCTTCAGTTTCAATTGCATCTCAGAGCTCCTTTGCGGCCGCCGTAGAATCCGCGCCCCAGCCGCCTCCGCACATATTTATCGAGCACCAGCCTATCGCGTGCGACGCGGCTTCGCAAGTCTGATGCGGGTCGTGCGAGTTCTTCTTGCGGAACATGGCAACTTCAGCGATCATGATAGCCGAGGACCGGATACCGTGAAGAAGTGGACGCCGCTCTTCCAGATGCTTGGCAATTTTGCCGTCAGTTTGACCTGCGGGATACTTGTATCGCTACTCCTTCGCCGGGTGCCCAAGTTCCACAGCATGTGGATCCCGGATATTCAGTTGATGGCCTCTCTGCTCGTTTTCTTCGTCGTCTCCCGCAGTATCGAGAAATACCATAAGAAGAAGAATGCACAGCGCCAAGTGCAGTAGTCCTCTTACCGGCTTTCCCGCTTACCGGCTTTCCCGCCGTCAAATCCCGTATAATCGTGTTTTCCACCCATGAGTTACACCGTCCTGGCCCGCAAATACCGTCCGCAGAAATTCTCCGAAGTCATCGGACAAGAACACGTTACCCGCACTCTGCAAAACGCCATCGAGCAAGGACGCACCGCCCACGGCTACATCTTCAGCGGTCACCGCGGCATCGGCAAAACTACCGTCGCCCGCATTCTGGCCGCAGCCCTCAACTGCCGCTCGAAAGACAGGCCTTCCGCGGAGCCCTGCGGCATCTGCGAAAGCTGCACCGAAATCCGCGCCGGCAACGCCGTCGACGTCATCGAAATCGACGCCGCCACCAACCGTGGCATCGACGAAATCCGTGAACTCCGCGAGGCCGCGCGTTATCGTCCTGCCCGCGACCGCTTCAAAATTTACATTCTCGACGAAGCTCACCAGATCACCGACGCGGCTTTCAACGCGCTCCTCAAAACGCTGGAAGAGCCGCCCGACCACATCGTCTTCATGCTCGCCACTACGCAGCCCGAAGATATTCCGCAGACCATCCGCTCACGCTGCCAGCATTTCAGTTTCCGCGCGGTGAAGTTCGATGCCATCGTCGCCCAGCTCCGCGACCTGGTCACCCGCGAAAACATCGAGGCCGACGACGATGCTCTCGCCCTGCTCGCCGAAGCCGGCGACGGCTCCATGCGCGACGCGCTCTCCATTCTCGACCAAGCCATCGCCTCCGCCAGCGGACGCGTCACTGCCGACTCCGTGCGAAACCTGGTGGGCGCTGCGCCCGCCCATATCCTCGAGCAGGTCATGCACGCCGTCTCCGAAAGCCGTAGCGAAGAAATTCTGCGCCAGGTCGACCACTTGATCAGCGAGGGTCACAGCCCGACGCACTTCGCCCGCCAGATGGTCCGCTTCCTGCGCAACGCCACGGTCGCGAAAATTGCCGGAAAAGATTCTGCGTTGCTGCAGGTTTCCAGCGAAGAACGCGAGCGCGTCGAACGCGTAGCAGCATTATTCGGCGAAGAAGACCTCACCCGCCACCTGCAGATCATGCTCCGCACCCACGGTGAGCTGGGCTACAAACAGGAACAACGCTTCCACCTCGAACTCGGCTTGCTGAAAATGGCGCACGCGCAAAGGCTGCTCCCCATCGAACAGCTGTTGAGCGACGTTACGGAGGCGCCCGCAATCAATCTGGCACGGCCACCCGCCAGACCAGCTATCGTAGGGAACTCGCCGAGCGAAACGCGCCGCCCGGAGCCAACTTCGCCAGCGCGCCCAAATTTCGTCTCGCCGTTCGCGGCCGACTCCGCCCGCAAAGGTACTCCGCGCCAGGAAGCTTTGTCAGATCCCGCTCCTCCCGCCGGCCCGCGAATCGTAGCCGCAGTCAGCAACTCCGAGCCGGTAGTCATGGGCTCGGCCGCACCCGCCACGCAGCGCGAACTCGCGCCGGAACCAATCGCTGACCGCAGAGAAGCAGCCAGCTACGTCTCCGCTCAACCGCAGTCCGAGCGCGAACCGCTGCTCGCGCCCGAACCATCGCCGTCCCCTGCCGCGTCCTCAATTCCCGCCGATCCGATCGAAAAGCTCCAAAACGCCGTACTGCAAACCCTCACCGACGGCAACCAGCGCATCCTCGTCTCCATGCTTTCGGCGGGCGAATGGAGCATCCAGGGCAATGAGCTAGTCATCAAAATCGCCGAGTCGCAAACCGTAATCGACATGTCGCTCGGCCCCGATGCACGTCGTCTGGCCATCGCCTCAGCGAGCGGAGTTCTCGGTCGCGCCATAAAATTGAAAGTTGTTCCCGGAGCCGCGGTGGCCCCACAGGAAAACAAACGCAACGGAAACTCTCCGCGCGCGTCTGGCCCCGGCGGACGAGGCCGCGCCGAGCAGGACCCAGTCGTCCGCCGCATGCAGGAAAAATTCAACGCCGAAATTCGCACAGTAATCGACTACAAGGAAAAACGGTGAGCGTACGAATGCCCTTGTCATCCTGAGCGAAGCGAAGGACCTATGTAATTCCCGCTCCTGGCAATTTGCATTCGGTTCTTCATCGCGCTCGAAATCACAATCACGACCAGCGCCGAGATTGAAACGTGAGGTTCTATGGGTGGATTCAACCTGCAAGAGCTGATGTCGAAAGCCAAATCGCAATATGAAGATCTGCAGAAAAAAATGCAGGCCACCGTGGTGGAAGCCACGTCTGGCGGCGGCACCGTCACCGCCAAAATGGACGGCCGCAAGCAGTTGCTCAGCCTGCGCATCGAGCCCGAAGCCGTAAAATCGGGCGACGTTGAAATGCTGCAGGACCTGGTCCTCGCCGCCGTCAACGAAGCTGCCCGCAAGGTCGATGCTCAAATGCAATCCACGGTCGGCGGCATGCTCGGTGGCCTCGGCATCCCCGGACTTTGAGTTTTGATTTCTTGTTGCCTGAATTTTCCGCTCTTGTCATCCTGAGCGAAGCGAAGGACCCATGCATTTTCTCGTGAGCGGAATGAAGAGGTTGAATCGTAATCTCGCCGTCAGCGCAACCGCAGTCCTGTGCGCAATGATGTTCCACCCACGGCTCGCGCCCGCGCAAACGGCTAGCCCATCTCTGAAAGAGGCAATCGTGACCAGCCACGCCACCGGACCCTTCGACGTAAAAGTAATTCCCGCAGACGAAAAGTTCGACGACCCGCTTCTCGGTCGCATGACGATCGATAAGCAGTATCATGGCGATATCGAGGCCACCGCCAAAGGCCAGATGCTCACTGCCGGTTCTGCGGTCAAAGGCTCGGGCGCCTACGTCGCCATCGAAAAAGTCAGCGGCACACTCCATGGCCATACCGGAACGTTCGTACTGCAACACTCCGGGACGATGACGAATGGAGCGCCGCAACTGACCATCACTGTAGTTCCGGACTCCGGCACCGGCCAGTTGGCGGGAATCGCGGGAAAGATGACAATCACGATTACCAACGGTAAGCATTTCTACGATTTGGAATACACGCTTCCCCAAACAAATTGAGTAATTGGGAAATTTGGTAATTGTGTAATTGAATAGCGGGCGGCGGTTACAATGAATTTAGCGCGGTCTTAAATTTCCCAATTACGAAATTCTCCAATTACTCAATGAATCGATTTGCCGAACCCATGTCGCGCCTGATCGACGAGCTGAAAAAGCTCCCCGGCGTCGGCGCGAAAAGCGCGCAGCGCCTGGCCTTCCACATTCTGCGCTCCAGCGACGAAGACGCCGATGCCCTCGCCGCCGCCGTGCGCGACGTCAAAGCCAACCTCCGCCTCTGCTCGGTGTGCAACAACATCACCGATGTTGACCCCTGCGTTTACTGCACCAGCGCAACCCGCAACCAGCGCCTGGTCTGCGTGGTCGAAGAGCCCACCAACATCGCCGCCATCGAAAAGACGAAGCACTTCAACGGAGTTTTCCACGTTTTGCACGGTGCCATCTCGCCCCTGCACGGCATCGGCCCCGAACAGTTGCGCATCTCAAACTTAATCACTCGCGTCGATGCCGGCAACGTCGACGAAGTCATCGTCGCCACCAATCCCACCGTCGAAGGCGAAGCCACCGCGACCTACCTCTCGCAGCAGTTAAAACGCGCGGGCGTAAAAGTTACCCGTATTGCCATGGGCATCCCTGTCGGCAGCGACATCGAATACACCGACGAAATCACCATGCTGAAAGCCATGGAAGGCCGCCGGGATATGTAATGAGGAAATACGTAAGGACCCTTACGCCTTCGCAACGTCGGATCGAGGGAGCACTTCCGGTTCAAGAAAGAGATTAGACTCTTCTTCGATGGCATCCAATCCTTCCGGCAGCGTGCCACGGTTGTACCCAGCCATGCGGTTCTTCCACTTCAAAAAGTCGGTAATGCTCTGCGGCTCAATTCGCACTTCCACCCGCCGCAGGCTGGCCAGCAACAGATTCATTTCATAGCCGAAACCCTTGGCCGTCCGCAGATTTTTCGCCGAGGGCCGCAGCACGTCGATCCGTCCCCGCCGGTATTCCAGCAATCCCCAACCGGCCGGCAATTCCTCAACTTTCACCAAGTCTGAAGGAGTCAAATAGAAGCGTTCGCATCCGACGCCCTGCTCCGGTTTCAGCCGAAAAGGTTTGACGCGGTCGGCCAGAAAATCCGCGCGCGTGACCTTGCACTCCACCAGCACAGAATGGCTCGCCCGCTTCCACCCAATGGCGTCAGGCATCTCGCCGCTGACGCAGGCTTGCTCAGACAGCACGACGCCGCAGCGATACACCCGCAGCCAGCGCACCGCCCGTTCCACCAGTTGAGGGTGAGTCATGGAGTGAGTCATGAAGACAAGTCTACGTGGTATCTGCCGGTGGAAAAGTGCCTGCATGGTTTCCCGCGTCAGGCCAGCCGTTCGGAGCCGGAGAAAAATCTCAAAAGTACGTATAAAATCAGGCAATATGAGATGACTAACATGGTCATGTCTGCTATAGTGGATTCATGCGGACGGTGAACATCAGCGACCTGAAGGCGCACCTCAGCGCGCACATCGAGCGGGTGCGTGATGGCGAGGAAGTGCTGGTCTGCGACCGTAATCAGCCCGTGGCGCGAATAATTCCGTGCCGGATGGAGGATCAACCGGAGCGCGAACGGCAACTGATCGCTCGTGGTGTTCTCACACCGCCTCTGCAACAGAGGAGTTCTCCCGCTTCATGGCCCGAACCCCCGGGAACCATTTCCGATGAGGTCATAGAACGCTTGTGGCAGGAAGAACGGGAAAATCGATAGGCCGGCAGTTGGCGTTCTGGGACGCGAGCGCCCTGGTCCCGCTGTGTGTCGGTCAAAGCACGACGCCGCGCGCGATCGCTCTTTACAAGACTTACGAAGCAGTCGTCTGGTGGGCGACTCCAGTTGAGATTGCAAGCGCCTTGGCTCGGCTGGGGCGCATGAAGCAACTCGATTCCAGCGACTGGGCAAGGGCTCGCCAACTGGCCGCAGCGCTGGCGGACGCGTGGTTTGTTATCCAGTCTTCGGAGGGACTGCGAGCCAAGGCAACCCAGCTCGTAGATCGCCACGACTTGCGTGCTGCGGACGCCCTACAGTTGGCTGCTGCCCTGGAGTGGTGCCAGGACGCGCCGCAAAGCCGGGTTTTCCTGACTGCCGATCAGAAGCTGCGCGAGGCCGCCATTCTCACGGGATTCGATGGAAGGAGGCTGTAACACCAGAGTCGTCGCATGCCTCATGACGCGATCCTCTTCACCTCCGCGCCATCTCCCCGGAGCACTGCCGCTTTCATCGCCTTCACCACCACCGGCCTCCGCAACACGGTTTCCAGTAAATATCTTTCAGCGGCAACAGCCTGCGCGGTCGTACTCCCGGCCACAAACCCTTCCGCCTCGATGACCAGCGCCTGGTTCGGCGGCAGCTTCGCGGGCTTCCGCAGAAAGCCGTTAGTCCGTCGTTTTCCCGTGTCCGAGTTTTCGATCTTCACGCGGCGGATATGGCCGTCGTGCACCGCATCAAACGCATTCGCCAGCCGGAGAATTGCCGCCAGTTGAATTGTGATTCGCAGCTCGTCAGGCAGCAAATCGCGCAACGTCTTGTGGCTGCGACTGGGCAAAGCTCCCCCGTGAAAGCGCGCGACAATCGCCGCCCGCAGCAGATATTCCGGTCTCCACCCCAGCGGATTGCTGTGCCCCCGGATCAATTCGAACGAAGTTTTGTGGTGCCCCTTGTTTCCCTCGGACTTTCCAACATCGTGCAGTAGAGCGGCGATCTGCAAGCTGGATCGCGCCTCGTCGGCATTCGCAAATTGCAGCAAGCCCACAGCAAGCAAGCCATCATAAAGGTCCAGCGCGAGGCGCGCCACGCGTTCCGAATGGGCGAAATCAGGGTCAAGCGCCTTCGCCCACAGCTTCATCCGCAGCGTCGCCGTCGCCTCAATCTGTTTTCCTTGCGGCAGGCCGGCGCGCCACGCATTCCACAATGAGTCCGGCCCGACCGTTTTCTCCCGGTATTCGTCGATTCGCCGGGTGCGCTCTTCCAGAATCTGCGCGTGCCAGCTCTTGCGCGAAGCTTCATCGGGAAAGACATGGCACGCCAGCGCCGTTGCCCACAGCACATCGAGATCGTGAACTTCCCCCAGTAAATCCTGCATATGCTTCAGGTCGTTGCTCCAGGCCTTGTGCTCGGCGGGCAGGAAATTCTCGACGATATACCGAAACCGCTTAATGCCAATCCGCAGTGTATGAAACGCAACCTGCGATCGGTTGCGCAATGCGCGCACATGTAATTCGCGGCCGGCAGTCCAGCGCTCCAATGCTAGATGCTTAAACACGGCGCTCCCCGGCCGAATACGCGCTGCACGCAGGGGCAAAGACCGGCTCCACTGCCGCCACTGCTTGCGATCAAATTCCGCCAAAGCGGCACGGGCTTCGCGCTTCTGCTCGGTTTCACGCCCCTTCAGAATTTCGAGCAGCAGGTGAGCCGCGGGATCGCCGAAATCGGTCGTTACCGGTTCGGCAAAAGGTGCGCCGTCGGGTATCTCACTTTTCTGTGCTGGGGTTTCCATCAGCGCGGGCGACTCGCCCGCGTCCGCCCGGGCCGGTGCGGGACGCAGCTTCTCAATCCACTCCATCATGATCTGCACGTCGCGTAGCGCACCCAGGCGCTGGAACAGCCGCTTGCCCGCTTTCTTCATCGCCTTCCAGTCGCGATCGGGATCCATCGCGATCATGCCGTCAGCCAGGGAACGGCACCGCCGCAGCGAAACCCGCAAATCGTGCACCGGATCAGCGCTGAAGTCAGCGGCCACGTGCTCGCACTCCTGCAGTACGCGCAGCATCCAGTAGCGCAGTCCCGTAGTTTTAGGGGCAGTTTTCAAATCGTGTTCTTAGAATCGTAGTCGCGGAGTGGCGACGAAGCTCCGCGCTTATTCTACTGAAGATGCGGCTTCGCCGGTGCCCCTTGTCGTGCTTCGTCGCTCAGGGCCCACCGTCGCGAGCGTGGCCTGTCTTCATAGGCTGCGTAATTGAGAAAAGTCTAATTTTAATAATGTGCCAGCCGCCGTCGAGTGCCTTTAGAGCTAGTTCATGGCCTGGCGATTATCAAGGACCTGCAGCCTATTACCTCGGTAACGTTTTACCCCTTACCGTTTCCCTTTACCCTTGAGCTTCAAACTTGCGCTTCCGAGGAGTTTGCTATCTCTGCCATAAACACATCGCATGGGGCACGGGCCGCATCGGCGCGCGCGTTTGTGCACAGCCTCAACATCCTCATCAAGTACGCGCGGATGTATGGCTATGAGCACAAGCGCACCGAGGCGCAATTCGAAACCACCTGGAACGAGTTGAAGCAGGGGCTGCCCACCACCGGAGATCAGGGTTTCCTGCTCGGGGTTTCCGACAACAAGTTGCTGCTCGATGGCATCCCGCTAGAAACCGGCAATGCCGAGCGCAGCTTTGCCACGCTGTTGACCACGGCCGGACTGGCCAGCCTGCATTTCTCCAAAGATGTGACCGAGGAAGATTTCATTCGCCTGGTGCGCGCGTTCGCCGCTGCAGGATCGAAAGCGCAGGATGTCTCGAAGCAGATTAAGGAAGCGCTGGCTGGGAGCAAAAACGCAAGCACGATCAAGATTAATGAAGTGAAGTTTGTCGCGGCTGATCCGCTGACCGGAGATGTGAGCATCGCCGCGCAGATCGCAGCCCAGACGTTGGGGCCGGAATTCAAGCAATGGCTGAACGATCCGCAGAAGTTGTTGCAGTTGATCGCCGCAGCCGAAGGTGCGAACGCGGGTAGCGGCGGCGGTGGCGCAGCAGGTACCGGAGGCGGAGGTCAAGGCGCTGCTCCCGGAGTGCCCATGGTCCCTCTGGGCAGCGTGCCCAACATGCCGCGAGGAAAAGGAAGATGGGTTCCCGACGGCAGTCCTGAAGGCGCCGGCGGATCGGCCGCTGGTGCGGCTCCCGCATGGACGGGCGGCATGGTTCCGCTGCAAGAGCAGGAAGTCATCCAGGCGATCCGATTGCTCACCCGTTTCGGCCAGGTACAGACCGACCCGAGCGTTAAAGAAGAAGACATCCAGAAGGAACTCGTCGAGACCGATCCGAACACGCGGTTGAACCTGCAGCAGTTGCTGGGAAGCCTGGCGGCGAAAGCTACGTCGGAAGAGGAAGACACGCCGCTGCTCATGAAGGCTGCCGAGCACATGGCCATTCGCTTCGCCCTCGAGCGTTATCAAAAGGGCGAAGTCAAGGTCAACGCGGTCCATCAGATGATGGAGCACATGAGCCGTCAAATGGACTCCTTGCGCTCCATCCTGAAACTGCAGGAAGAAAAGATGAGCAAGGCCGGGATATTAGTGGAATCCCATGCCGACATTCTCGATCGCATGTTCTGGGCAGAAGTCCCGGAGTCCGGCAAGAAAAGCGTCCTGCTCTCGCACGAAGCACCCTGCGTCCCTCCGCGCAACCTGCGGCAATTCGTAGAAGTGCTGCTCGAACGCGACGACAAGCAGAGCGCCGGCGAAATTCTGAACAACTACTCGGGTTGCCTGACTTCGAAGGATATTGAACCGCGCCGCCGCACCGCGATCGGTCTCAGCCAGTTGGCCGACCTCTACGCGCGCCTGGGTGGTCAGCCCATGGGCCAGGCCGTCCGCAAATTAAGCGAGCAGCTCATTGCCGAGAAAGACCCCGAGCTGCAGAGCCTGCTGAGCGCGGCATTCGTGCGCCTGAGCCAGGAAGCCAGCTCCGCCAAGAACTACGCTGCAGTCAATGAAGTTTGCGCTGGCATGGAGCACATCAGCATGGAGCGCCCGGTCCTCATCAATGACCTGCGCCCGCGCGTCGGAGTGGAGAACCGCCTCCCCGAGTTTATTGAAGAAGCCGTTCAGCTCGATCCGATTCCGCAAGAGCTCTTGTCTATCCTCCGACGCACCACCCAGGCGGGAGCGGAGCATCTTGCCGATCGGTTTTTCCGCTGCATGCGTCGCGATGAATGCGACCGCATGGTTGAAATGGTAAGCCAGTTGGGACCGCCGATCCTGTTGCAACTGCGCGAGCTTCTGCGCACCGGGCAGCCCCGTCAAGCCTCGGGCGCGGTGGGACTGGTCAGCCGCCTCGACGTCGGCACGCTGCTGGAACTTTTGCCCGTGCGCATGCCGGAGTGGAACCGCTTCTATCACGACATCGTGGTGCGGCAGATTGCTTATGGAGCCGCACCCGATCGCGGCCGCACTCTGCTCGAACTGGCCGAGATTCTCGATCCTCTGGTACTACCCGAGGCGGTCGACGAAATCGGCATGAGCGGAGACCTCACCGCAACCCCGCCGCTGATCGCCATGGCGCGCCCCGGCGAATCCGCTTCGCGCTCGCCCTATATCCAGCTGAAAGCCATTGAGTCTCTGGGCCGCCTGAAAGATGCCGAGGCAGTAGCAACTCTGCGCGAAATTCTGGAAGCCAAGAAAACCTTTGGCTTCGTGCATCACCGCGAGCTACGGATCGCGGCGGCGCAAGCGTTGTCGAAGACCGATCCACGCTACAGTTCGCAGGTTCTCTCCGACAGCGGCCTCGAGCCGGCCGAACTGGCCATCGCGCCCCTCGACATGGCTCCGGCCTGTCCCTGGGTGCGGCAGCGCCGCTACGAGCGTCTGGTGCTGGCGAAATCGGTGACCGGAACTATCGGCAGTTCGTGGGGCAAGTCAAAGATTCTGATCCGCGAACTGAGCCTCGGCGGCGGCATGGGAACGAAAGAAGATAGCTTGCGCATCGGCAGTGAAGCAGATTTAGAAATCCCACTAGGAATGCGCTCCAAGATCCGAGCCCATGTGCTGCTCCGCCGGGCGCGCGTCAACGAAGTAGGATTCGAAATCGTGAACACCGATCTGGAAAGCCGCTACCGTCTCCGCCGCCTGCTGGTCGACGCCCTGAACGCATCCAAGAACAAGGGCGAGGAGTGGAGCGGCGATCGCAAGGTATAAAACGGCTCTTAGTTCGTAGCTCTTAGCTTTCAAAAAACAAAAGGCCTCTGCCGTTGAGCAGAGGCTTTGATTTTGTAGCGCCGGCGTCCCGCCGGCTAGGGCGAGGGCATCTCGCCCTCGTTTCCCGTCCTACTTAACCTTCAAGAAGATAATCGCCAGAGTGTACAGCGCTAGCGACTCAATCAGCACCAGGCCCAGAATCAGTGCGAACTGAATGCCTGGCCGAGCGGCAGGGTTGCGCGCCAGCGACTCGGTAGCAGAGGCGACGGCCTTGCCTTGGGCGAGCCCGCAGACCGCGGACGCGATCGCCATGGAAAATCCGGCGGTGATAGCGACCCAACTACCTTCGCTGGTTCCGCCTCCCTGCGCGAAGGCAGGCATGGCGAAGCACAGGGCGGATAACGTCATGAACAGATAACTCAATTTACGCATTCGTGTTTCTCCTCGTATCAAATTGCCGCCAGTGGGTGGTTGACGCCATACCTTGCAGACGCCCTCACGCTTGCGGCTTACAAAAACAGAAATTAGTGCTCGACCCTAGTGCTCGTCGGCGACCGCGCCGGAAACGTAAATGATCGACAGAAGCATGAATACGTATGCCTGCAACACAGCGACAACAATGTGCAAGCCGCTGAAGATGATCGGAATGCCGATCGGAATCATGGAAAAGAAAACCAAGGTGATCAGATCGCCCGCGAAAATGTTAGCCCATAGGCGCACCGTAAGCGACAACAGACGGGCGAAGTGGCTGACCAGTTCAATGGGAAGCATCAGCGCGGCCAGCAGAACCCGCGCGACCAGCGGCATGCCTTCCATGGGCGGACCAAAAAAATGCAGAAGATACTTCGGCCCGGCATGTTTGAAGCCTTGCGTGTGATAGTAGAAGAATGCGCAGATGGCGCAGCCCAGCGGAACGATCGGAACACCGGTGGGCGACTCGAAGCCCGGGATCAGCCCAATCAGGTTACACACCAGGATGAAGATGAAGACAATGGCGAAAAAAGAGGTATAGGGTTCGCTGTGATGCCCGATGATCTCACGGCTCTGCCCCAGCACAAACCCCTCGATCGCTTCAAACGAATGCTGCAACCCTCCCGGCGATTCCACCGAAAGACGCGACCGCACCAGCAGAAACAAGATCAGCAAGAACGCAAAAACCAGCAACTCCATGGCGAAAGAATTCGAGATAGGCGCTTTCACGTACTTAGGATGGATGCCCAGCATCAGCAGAAACGCCGCGACCGGACCGTGGAACAGTCGGTTCAGGATTTCGGTAAACCAGAGTTGTTCAGGCATAGAAAAGACCTAAGCTTCGAGCCCCGAGCTTTAAACCGACCACGATCCGCGCCGGGTGCCCCATTTCTCGCGCGTTTTGTGCGTGAGAAGTGGGGATTTCGCCAAAATCAAACAAGAATCAGACGCCACGACTTACCGCCGCATACAATTCGTAGACTGCTTCGCAGGCAATGGCCCCCACGGGCAAAAACAAGCCCGCAAACAGTCCACGAAGGCTGGCGGGAAAACTGGTTAATATACCATACGCGGCCGCTCCCAACAACACATAGCGCAGCAGGAAGCGGGCGATGAGTCCCTTTCCCGACTGCGCTTTCCCCGAATCGGTAACGCGGTCGGCGAGCCCGCTGACACCACTCTTGAGCCAATGAAAGTTCAGGTACGCGATCACGCATCCACAGAAAAAGCCGAGAGCCGTAGGCACTCCAAATTTCCACCACGCGGCCGCGGAAACAAACAGGGCGAGCCCGATCATGGAACGGCGAATGCGCTCAAGAGCGCCCGCGTAAAAGGCATCAGCAGACGCCGTATGAGCGTCAGAATTGGCGTCCGGGTTCATGTCGAGTATCGAAGGGAAAGTGCCTGCGCCCTGACCGTAATCTTACTTCGTGTCGCGCAGGACTGTACGAATCAGTTCAATCATCCCCGCGGCAATTCCCAGGAAGAGTCCGACTATGCTGATCCACGAAGTATGCAGCCACCGGTCCAGAGCCGAGCCGATGAGCCATCCTACAACCGTCCCCGCCGGAAGCATGAGGGCAAGCTGGCTGTAACGCCCGACTTGCACCCACGGATTCTGTTTCTTCTCGGGGTCTCGGTTATCGGGCGGGAAGGAAGATGCCATGACTCGAATGCGGCCCAATCGATTCTACGCGTGAAGTTGTTCGTCTGGCGATAGCCGCCCCGCTTGTCGCCGACGCCCGTCTGCTCCACAGCTTCTGTCACCCTGAGCGAAGCGAAGGACCTATGCAGTTTGCTCGCCCAACGCTTCGTTCAGTGCGTCAGTTTCGCCACCGCAGGATTCTGCACGATCCCCAGAGCCCAATTCACCAGTTCGATGAACTGGTTGGGCAGGATCCCGATATAAAGCGTCGCCAGCCCAGTCAGGCCCAACGCGGCCCGCATGGTCACGCTGATCGGTAACCGTTCTTCGCCCTTTTCCACTTTGCCCATGAACATGGCATTGGCGATCTTCAGGTAGTAATAGAGTCCGAACACAGAATAGAGCACTCCCAGCGACGCCAGCACGTAGTGGCCGGTTTCGATCAGACTGAGAAAGATGAAATATTTCCCCCAAAATCCAGCGAGCGGAGGAATCCCCGCCAGCGACAACATGAATACCAACATCAGCACGGCTTCAACCGGCGCCCGCGAATAGAGCCCGTTAAGGTCGTCGAGTTCGTCGCCAATCACGTTGCGGTGCCGCAGGGAAGTGATCACCGCGAACGCGCCCAGGTTCATAAACGTGTAAACCAGCAGGTAGATCAGAATGCCCTTAATGCCGTCCGCGTTCAGCTGTGTAGCCGTGCCGGCGATCAGGCCGAGCAGCATATAGCCAACGTGCGCAATCGAGGAATACGCCAGCAGTCGCTTGGTATTGGTCTGCGTAAGCGCAGCAAAATTTGCGCCAGTCATGGTCGCGATTGAAACGAAGACCAGCAACGGAACATAGACCGGGCGCATCGATATCAGTCCCCACGAAACCACACGTCCGTCGAAAGTATAGGTGAAGCCGAGGATGCGCAGGAGCATGGCCCATCCCGCAGCTTTCACGGCGACGGACATGAATCCGGTAATACTGGTAGGCGCGCCTTCGTAGGCGTCGGGTGCCCACTGGTGGAACGGGATGGCAGCGATTTTGAACAGGAGACCTGTGATGGTGGTCAGCAGCGCGATGATTGCAAGCGGTTTGTATTGGGAGTTCTGAACGAGGGGGGTTAGGCGCAAGCCGATCTGGTAGAGATTCGTGGTGCCGGTAAGGCCGTAGATCAGTGACAAACCGTAGGCGAAGATGCCGGAGGAAAATGCTCCGAGCAGCAGATATTTCAGTGCAGCTTCGTTGGACCGGCGATCGCGCCGCAGGAATCCGACCAAGACGTAAGTGGAAATGGCCATCAGTTCAAGGCCGATAAAGATGAGAACAATGTCAAATCCAGCAGCCATGCACATCATGCCGGCAACAGCGAGCAACATCAGAGCGTAATACTCGCCGTGATTTTCATGCTCGGTTTCCAGGTAGCTCACAGACATGAGGATGGCGACGGCCGTCGCCGCGAGGAATAGGCACCAGAAATAAATCGCAAAGTGATCGACCAGCATCGTGCCCATGAAACCCAACTGAAGGGGCAAGTGGCTGGCGCGCATCCACAAATCTATCTTGTAGACACCTCCGGCTGAGAATGCGACACCGGCCATGGCGGTGAGCGCGTTGGCCCACTTCATCTCCTTGGGCAGCATCAGGTCGATCACCAGAATGCCTAGCGCGAACAGCGCCAGCAGCGTGATCGGCAGCGCCAGAAGATAATCAGTCCAGACCACTAGTTATTCCCCTTGGATGCTGCCTTCGTGGGCTTCAGACTCTGCGCCGGAATCGCTCCGCGGTCGTCAAGGATCACTGGAATTTGCGGCGGCAACTCTGCGGCTTTCGCTGAAGCATTCACCATTGCTCCCGGCTGCGGATAATCAGGGCGCGCCATCGCCATGGTGTGGTTCACGGGCTGCTCAAGAATCTGGAAAAAAGGCTTGGGATACAGTCCGATCCAGAACGCCATGATGAGCAGCGGAACAAACGTCGCAACTTCCCGCGGCGTCAGATCCTGCAGCTTCTCATTCTTCGGATTCGTCACCGTCCCGAAGAACACGCGCTGATAAAGCCACAGCAAATAAGCCGCCGCGAGAATAACTCCCGGCACAGCCCACGCGCCCCACCGCCAGTTCTCCATGAACGTGCCCTGCAAAATCGTGAACTCGCCGACGAACCCGTTGAGCAGCGGCAGGCCCATCGACGACAGAAACATAATCATCGTAATGGTCGCGTAAACCGGCATCACGTTCGAAATTCCGCCGTACTCCGCGATCTCCCGCGTGTGGCGCCGCTCATAAAGAATTCCGACGATCAAGAATAGCGCGCCCGTCGAGATGCCATGGTTGATCTGCTGCAACACCGACCCGCTTAGTCCCAGCGGCGTCAGCGCGAAGATTCCCAGAGTGCAGAAGCCTAGGTGGCTCACGGAAGAATAAGCCACCAGCTTCTTCATATCTTTCTGCATCAGCGAAACCAGCGCCCCGTAGATGATGCCGACAATGGAAAGGAAAATCATCCAGCCCCGAACCGTCATACCCAGGAACGTCGCGGGGTTCGACAGCACGCCCGGAAAGAAGGGAAGTGAGAAGCGGATGAACCCGTAAGTTCCCATCTTCAGCAAAACGCCGGCCAGAATCACCGAGCCCGCCGTAGGCGCTTCCACGTGTGCATCGGGCAGCCAGGTGTGGAAGGGGAACATCGGCACTTTGATGGCAAAGGCAAAGAAGAAACTCAGGAACAGCAGCGTGGCCACGGTCGGGCCGTTCGCCTCGCTGAAGATCTTAGGCGCAGTTTCGTAGAGAGCGGTCAGGCTGAACGTATACATTCCCGTCAGCGCGTGATGGTGGAAGTAGAGAAACAGAATACCCAGCAGCATCAGCACGGAGCCAGCCAGCGTGTAAAGAAAAAACTTGATCGCGGCGTAGAGCTTGCGCGGCCCGCCCCAAATTCCAATCAGCAGGTACATCGGCACCAGCATCGCTTCCCAGAAAACAAAGAAGAGGAAGAAATCGAGCGCCATGAAAACGCCCAGCATGCCCGTCTGCAGCACCAGAAACCAGATGTAATATTCCTTGACGCGATTCTCAATCGCCGTCCACGACGAGAGAATTGAGATCCATCCCAGCAGTGTCGTCAGCATGATGAGCAAAAACGAAATGCCGTCGATGCCCAGAACATAGCTGGCGCCGATCGAAGGGATCCAGTTCCCGGGAGCGCCCTCAATGAACTTAAAGCCAGACTCGAAGCGCTGCGCCCAGAACCATGGCACCAACGGCAGCGAAACCAGCAACCCGGCCAGCGCGAAAATGTTCGCGATCCAGCGGACGGCGTCCTTGTTCTCCTTCGGAACAAACAGAAGAACCAGCGCCCCCAGCAGCGGCGTGAAAAGAATGATCGAGAGTATGTGAGATTGCATATATCAGTTCACTTTGCAAGAGACCTAGGTCGCAAATCGCCTTCGCAGATACCTGGCCAAGAAATAAATCCCCGTCAACAAGAGCAAAGCCGCTACTGCAGTCCAGAATTGGCGAGAGTACCCAAGCTGGAAACAAACGAAATAGATTAGACCGACCACCATTACCAAGGCGTACCACTGGACCAAACCCCATTCCAGAAGCCTTGCCGGGTATGAAAGCATCCGCGCCAAAATCGCCGGCCCGTTCACGCCGATGCCGTCAATAATCCACTTATCCCACCAACTAGAGAACGTCGCGGTGAGCCGCGTGATCCACCCAGCGCCATTGACCAGGCCATCGATCACATGCGAATCGAACCATGAACTGGCCTCGCCGAGCCCCAGCACGCCGAGCCGCACGTTTCCGATTTTGCGCCGCCCGGTGAAAACGTAATCGTAACCTTCGTCCACGTAATACTTGTTAAGCAGAACGTTGTAGACCGGTGGCGCACCCACCGCGATCGGTTCGGTGTAGCCCTTATCGGCGTGGCGATAACTTCGCCAGGCCATCGCCCATCCCGTGAACGCTGCGGCGAGCGAGAGGCCCATCAATAGCCACTCCGTACTGGTATTGTGTTCCTCCTCTTTTTCGCCCGCTGCGAGTTGCGCTGACTTGCCTTCCTCGGTCAGCGTCTGCCGCTCCCCTGCAAACACCGGTTCCAGGAATTTCGTGAAGTGGTCCGAGCCTCCCAGACTGTGCGGCCACCCAAGCAGGCCCGCCCCAAATGCGCAAATCGCCAGCACGACCAGTGGCATGGTCATCGACTTTGGCGACTCGTGGATGTGGTGCTCGACCTCATGACTCATGCGCGGACGGCCATGGAACGTCAGGTACATCAGTCGGAACATGTAGAACGAGGTCATCAGCGCGGTGGCGTACCCGACATACCAGAGAAAGCGGTAGGCGCCGCCTTCTCGCGACCAGGTCTCCCACAAGATGGCGTCCTTCGAGAAAAATCCTGCGAACGGAAAGATACCCGCGATCGCCAACGTCGCGACCTCCATGGTCCAGTGCGTGATGGGAATGCGCTTGCCCAGGTCACCCATGTCCCGCATATCCTGCTGGCCAGACATCGCGTGGATCACCGAGCCTGCTCCGAGGAAAAGCAAGGCTTTGAAAAACGCATGGGTGAAGACGTGGAAGACGGCGGCGGAGAATGCCCCGACCCCGAGCGCGAGAAACATGTATCCGAGTTGCGAAACGGTCGAATAAGCCAGCACACGCTTGATGTCGTTCTGCACCAGCCCAATCGAAGCGGCAAAGATGGCCGTCAGCGCCCCAACGATGGCGACAGTCTTCATCGACGTCGGCGCCAGTATGAACAGCGCATTCGAGCGAGCCACCATGTAGACGCCAGCCGTCACCATCGTCGCCGCGTGGATCAGCGCGGAAACCGGCGTAGGTCCCTCCATCGCATCCGGGAGCCAGATATATAGAGGAATCTGCGCCGACTTGCCACAAGCTCCGACGAAAAGAAGAAGGGTTGCCGCAGTGATGTAGCTGAGCGTCTCAGCAGAGAAATGCCCATTGCGGGCGAGTTCGGTAACCTTGGAAAACTGCAGTGATCCGAATATCCAGGCGATAAAAAACATGCCGAGAATGAATCCAGCATCGCCAATGCGATTCACAATAAACGCTTTGTTGCCCGCATCCGTGGCCGACTTGCGCTGGAAATAAAATCCGATCAGCAGATACGAGCACAGCCCCACGCCCTCCCACCCAACAAACATCAGCACATAATTGTTGGCCAGAATCAGCGTCAGCATCGAGAACATGAAGAGATTAAGGTACCCGAAAAATCGGTAATACCCGCCCTCATGCGCCATGTATCCGGTCGAATAAATATGGATCAGCATGCCGACGCCAGTCACAAACAGCAGCCAGATGCCGGAGAGTGGATCGAGCAGAAACCCGGCGTCAGCGTGGAATGGCGCCTGCGTCTTGCCGTCCGCCAAAAGATAGTTCAAATGCCCGGTGTCGGTACCGAGCCAGGTATAGATTATTTTCTCGTAAGGCTTGTGGTCGTTCACCGCCGCCCAGTTCGTATACTGCCAGACCGCCCCGCAAGCCAGCAGAAACGCGAGAGCGACCGAGCCCACGCAAACCGCGCTCACCGTCGACTTCTGCAGCCGCCGCCCGAAAAAAAACATAAGGACCGCGCCAGCGGCAGGCAACAGCGGGATGAGCCAGATGTGGGTTAGAAACATTTTGCCTTTGGCTTTTGGCCCTTAGCCTTTGGCTTGACCCTGAAAGGCCAAAAGCCAAAAGCTAATAGCCAAGAGCGGTTCACCACTTCAATAAATTCACTTCGTCCACATTGACCGTCTCCTTATTACGAAAGAAGGCGATCAAAATTCCAAGGCCAACCGCGGCTTCAGCGGCGGCATCCGTGATGACAAAAATCGCAAACACCTGCCCATGCAAAGCTCCCGGACCATGAATCCCTTGCCAGTACCGCGAGAACGCGACCAGGTTCAGATTCACCGCGTTCAGGATCAACTCGATCGACATCAGCACAATCACCACATTGCGACGCGTGAGCACACCAATCACGCCCAGCAGGAACAGAGCAGCACCCAGCACTAGGTAGTGCAGCGTCGTAATGTGCAGCAGACTCTCCATCCTTCCTTAATCCTTGTCATTCCGACCGAAGAGAGGAACCTGCTTCCCGCCGGCGCCGCTACCGCTGTAACCACCGGCACCCACTCCACCCCAACTTCAAATCCTCTTCTTCGCCATCACCACCGCCCCGATAATCGCCACCAGTAGCAACAAAGAAGCAATCTCGAAGGCGAACATGTATTGTCCAGCCCCACGATCGAACAGCAGCGACGCGATTGCCTGAGTGTTTTGCCCGTCGGCGTAAGCCACGCGGCCTTCGGGAAACAGTTCCTTGCCTCTGGTCGAGGTCGTATAAACCGTGATGAACAGGCCTCCGAGCGCTGCGGCCGCGACGATGCCAACCAACCACTGCTTGTTGAACTGCCGCTCCTTCATGTTGCGTTCAAGATTGATCAGCATGATCACGAACAGAAACAGCACCATGATGCCGCCGGCATAAAGAATAATTTGCACGCCAGCGACAAAGGGAGCGTAGAGCATCAGGTAGAGTCCGGCCTGCGCCAGCAGAGCAGTGATCAGCGCCATTGCCGAATGGATGGCGTTCTTACGCGTGATCACCAGAATCCCGCCGATGATCATGGTGGCGGCCAGAAGATAAAAGAAAAATGGCGTCGCGACCGGAGGATTCGTTATCGGAGGATTCGCTGCCATGGGATTCATTGGCCCAAACCTCCCAGAAATTGCGTCGAGATATCAGCGCGCATGCCAAAGAGGGCAGTCAGGATCAATAGCGCCAGCCCGGTCGGCAGCAGAATTTTCCATCCAACTTTCATCAGCTGGTCAAACCGATATCGCGGGAACGTGCCACGATACCAGATATAGAGGTACATAAACCCCGTAACTTTCGCCGAGAACCAGAAAATGTCCCCAACCCGGTCGCGCACCGGAGGGACAAACAGAATCAAGCCGATCAGCGCGAGCACCGCGCCAAATCCCGCCAGTCCCAACGTCTGAACCTTGAACAGCGGATGCTTTGGCATCCGCTGCACATTGTAGAAACACATCGCCCCCAAAAGCAGAAACGAAATTCCCGGACACAGCGCGAGCACGAAATCCAATGCGCCAGTCGGAGCACTCGGATCGGCCGGTGGCCAAATATGCGGAATCGCGATGCTGGGTCCGTGCACACTCGGGAACGGCCGCAACCACCCACCCAGCCACAGCGTCACGGCAATCGACGACACCGCGATCATCGCCGAATATTCCGCCAGAAAGAATAAAGACCACCGAAACCCGCTGTACTCAGTATGGAATCCGGCAGTCAGCTCAGATTCCGCCTCGGGCAAATCAAACGGCGCGCGATTGGTCTCGGCCACCATCGCGATGGCAAACATGCCAAACGCAATCAGCCCCAGCGGAAAGAACTTGAAGACGAACCAGACGCCCTGTGCCTGCTGCGCCTGTACGATTCCGATCATGCTAAGCGTTCCCGATACCTGTGAGTCGACGTTACCCGCACCGTAGAGGCCAGTGGCAAGGCTGCCCAGGCTGGTCATCATGATCGCAGAGACTACCGCGAGTCCCATGGCCACTTCATACGAAACCATCTGCGCGCTCGACCGCAGCGCCCCAATCAGCGGATAGTGCGAGTTCGATGCCCATCCCGCGGTAACAATCCCCAGCACACTGAGCGACGAAACCCCAAGCATGAACAGGATGCCGATATTCATGTCAGTGATCGCGTGCGTAGGCCCGAAAGGCACGACAACGAAAACCGTAAACGCCGCCAGCACCACGATGAACGGCGCGATCCAGAAAATAACCTTGTCCGCTTCCGCGGGAATAATATCTTCTTTCAGCAACAGCTTGATCGCGTCGGCAATAGGTTGCAGCAAACCGTGCGGCCCCACGCGCATCGGCCCCAAACGCACCTGCATGTGCGCCAGAATTTTCCGCTCCAGCCAGTTCATGGCGATCACTGCCACCGAGAGCCCGCCAAAAACCAACAGAATGTATACCGTCGCCCAAAAAATATTTCCCGCACCACCGGGCGTCCTGTCGCTGCCAAGGTAAGACTGGATGTACTGCATGAGCTCGTTCATCAGCGGTCAACCTCGCCGAGAACGATGTCCAGCGTCCCGATGACGGCAATCACGTCGGCAACCAACTGCCCGCGGCACATCACGTCAAGCGCCTGCAGATTCACAAACGACGGAGGCCGCACGCGCACGCGATAGGGCTGCGTCGACCCGTCGCTCACAATGAAGTATCCCAGTTCACCCTTAGGCGCTTCGATCGAGTGGTAAACCTCGCCCACCGGCGGCTTCATCACCTTCGGAACCTTAGCCATGACCGGACCTGCAGGAATGCCTTCAACCGCCTGTTCAATAATGCGCAGCGACTGGCGGAACTCGGCCATCCGTACAATGTACCGATCATAAGTGTCGCCGTTCTGCCCGACAGGAATGTCGAAATCGAAATTCTTGTAGTTCGCGTAAGGCAGAGCCTTGCGAATATCCCACTTCACACCGCTCGCTCGCAGCACCGGGCCAGTCACGCCCAGAGCAATGCAATCCTTCCCGGAGATGACGCCGACGCCCTTCGTCCGTTCCAGCCAGATGCGGTTCGTAGTGAGCAGTTCTTCGTATTCGTCGATCTTTGGCTTCACGAAGTTGACGAAGTTCTTTACCTCTTTTTCGAACCCGTCATAGGCCTCGTATTGCAAGCCGCCAATGCGAAACGCATGCGTAGTGAGCCGCGCTCCGCAGTACTTTTCGAAAATCTTAAGAATCTCCTCCCGATCACGAAAGGTATAAAACAGCGGCGTGATCGCGCCAATGTCGAGCGCATGCGTCCCCAGCCATAGCTGATGGCTGGCCATCCGGTTCAACTCAGTCAGGATCACGCGGATGTACTGCGCCCGCGGCGGAGCCTCGACATTCAAAAGTTTTTCGACCGTCTCGCAGTATCCCAGCCCGTTCGAGACCGCAGCCACGTAATCCATGCGGTCGACGTACGGATTAAACATCGTATACGTGCGGTTCTCGGCAATCTTCTCGACGCCGCGATGCAGGTACCCGATCACACACTCAAGCCCCAGAACTTTTTCGCCGTCAAGCCGCAGAATCACGCGCAGCACACCATGGGTCGCGGGATGCTGCGGTCCCATATTGATGACGAGCTCGTTCGCATCCAGAAACGTCTTGTCTGGTGTTTCCAGATCCAGCGGCGAGAGTGTGTTCGGGTCAGTCATTTCGCGTCGATCATTTCGCGTCGATCATCGCGGGTCAGTCATTTCGGTCCGTCGAACGCATCGGGAAGGGCACGCATCGGGAAGGGCACGACTTCCAGTCGTGCCGTAGAGATTCAAAAAGGAACTGGGCTTTAGCCCCTGAGGGTCGCGTTCTTCGCGAGCTCACCAGAGCCATTGCCAATCTATCCTTATTCATTCATTGCCCGCTCTCAATCCCCAAATTAATCTGCACCCACTCATTGTCCTGCTGCAGAATCCCATAATCCTTCCGCAGCGGATGCCCCTTCCACCCATCAGGCAAAAGAATCCTCTTCATATCCGGATGCCCATCGAACTTGATCCCGAACATGTCGAACACTTCGCGCTCCAGCCAGTTCGCGGCCGCCCAGATCGGAACCGAACTCGGCAGACTCTCCCCATCCGCGATTTGCGTCTTCACGCGAATCCGCTCATTCCGCGCGAACGAGTACAGCACCCATACCACCTCGAACTGCTTCTCGCGCGTGGGATAGTGCACTGCTGTCAAGTCCACGCAGTAGTCGAACTCCTCCTCGTTGCGCAGAATCTGCAGAATTTCGGGAATCGTCGAGCGATCGACCACCATATAGTTCTGACCGAGATAAGTCAGAGCTTCGATGCCCGATCCGTACGACCGCTTTAACTTCGCGACCATGGGCGAGTCCCATGGCGTAGGTACGGGAGCCGCCGGTTTCGGCGGAGCGGCAGCGGGCTTGACAGCAGGGGCCGCAGGCGCGGCAGCAGCAGGTTGTGCGGGAGCAGCAGGAACGACGGGCTTTGCCGCCGCCGGTTTCGGCTCGCCTTCCGGCGGCGAACTGGGGGATTTGATGTCGTCCGGCATAGTCGTGCAGGCACAACCCTACGGCTCAGTCTGCATTGAAAAGAACGTTAACTTTTATCAGCTTGAGAAGGCGAAGTCAACGAGGCCCCGCTCCGACATTGCGGAAAAATTCCGGGTGCATCACTGCTCTCTCCGTTTGTCATCCTGAGCAAGTTGGTGCGAGCGAAGCGAACGACAGCGCCGTCGAAGGACCTCTTTCACGATTCGGATCACGACCATCTCTACAGGGAGTTCCCGCCACGCGGGATGAGAGGCAGTCCACTCGATTAGCGCACCTTACAGACGCGCCTGCGCCTGATACTGCTCGATCAGGTCGCGAATGCGTTGCGCATCCGCCTTGCGATGTCCGTGGCTGGTAATAGGGTCGGTCCCGCCAGTCGATTCAATCACGATCTCCGCCCAGAACACGCCGGTAGAAATGTGCACCGACGCAATCTTCGACATCGCAATGCTTTCTTCGTTGCTGCCGAACAGACGCGACTTGACCCGCGCGACCCGCTGCGGGCTGATCACCAGGCGAGTGGGAAAGAAGAAATTACCTTGCGTCCAACGGCTCGCAGAAAAAGTTTCAGAAGGCGACGGATCTATCGGGCTGGCGTTCATGTCTGTATCTTCATAGCACCGGCATCCTGCCGGGTGTCGCGTGGGTGTCTCGCCGACGCATCTCGCTGCCGAAAGCGTCGCAGCAAGGAGCGTCTGCGCACTACACCCACTCCAGCGCGCCTTTTCTCCATACCCACATATAGCCGACGATCAGAATCGCCAGGAAAATCAGCATCTCCAGCAAGCCGAACAAGCCGAAAGCCTTGAACTTCACCGCCCACGGAAAAAGGAAGATTGTTTCCACGTCAAACACAACGAACAGAATGGCGATGATGTAGTAGCGAACCGTGTACCGTCCGCGGGCGCTGTCGATGGGGTCAATCCCGCATTCGTAGGGCATCAGCTTGGTCTTGCTGGGATTCGAAGGCCGCACCAGCTTGGCAAGCAGCAAGGTGATCGGCAGAAGCGATCCCACAAGGGCGATGAAGATAAAAATAGGGACGTAGTTTTGGGGCATGACTTTATTCCGAATAGCACCGCCATCCTAGCGCGGATCTCTTCGCCGTTCAAGCGAGGGATTTCCCCCGTCGTGGGGTTAGCTTCAGTGAATGTGTCATTCCGAACTGGCCTGAAAGGCCGGTGAGGAACCTGCTGTTCCGCGACAAACCGCGAATTCCTCGCGCGATCAAACCGCGCTCCCTGAATACAGATTTGAAAACGCCGCCGCCGCTTCCTTCGCGAGTCTTCATGCCCTTGGCGGTTCACTTCTTTCATCCCGAAATCACGCGAATCCGTTACGCGTCAGCGGCAACTCCCTGACTCGCTTGCCGGTCGCTGCAAACACGGCATTGCACAGCGCCGGAACAAACGGCGGCACGCCCGGTTCTCCCACTCCCGCGGGCGCAGCCGTGCTCTCCACAATGTGCACATCAACTTGCCGCGGCGCATCGTTCATGCGGGCGACTTGATAATCGTAAAAATTAGATTGGTCGACCGCACCACCCGTTGCCGTAATCTCCCCCGTGCGCGCGATGCTGGTTCCGAACACCGCCGCCCCCTCAAACTGCTGCCGCACCATCTCCGGATTGGCAACAATCCCCGCGTCCACCACCGTGGTAACGTGCGGAATGCGAATCGTGCCCTGGTCGTCCACTTCCACCTCGACGACCGAGGCAACATAAGTGAAGAAACTGCGATGCACGGCGATGCCCATGCCGCTGCCTTTGCCAGATTTCTTCTTCCCCCAATTCGCCTTCTCCGCAGCCAACTCGGCGACGCGCCGCAACCGCCCGATGTCGTAAGGATATTTTTCCGTCACTCCAGCAGACCTTTGCTGCCCCACATCAAGAGTCCGCGGAGAGCCCATCAGCGTCATCAGGTAATCGTAGGGATCGCGATTCGCCGCATACGCCAGTTCGTTAGCAAACGACTGCACCGCAAACGCATGATAAATATTCGCGACTGATCGCAGCCACCCGATGCGGACGTGCGCCGTGGCCTGTCCGTTTTCCGACCGGAAGTTGGCGACGTCAAACGGAACCACGTCCCATCCCATCGACATTTCCCCTCCGCCGCCATAGACGGCGCTGGTGTCGAAAGTCGAGCCGATAGGCGGAAATACGGATCGCTGCAGCCACGCCTTCGGCTTGCCCGCCTCGTCGATCGCGGCCTTCAAATACATCGCGGCTACAGAATGGTAGTAATCGAATTTGATGTCGTCTTCGCGGCTCCAGATCACTTTCACCGGCTTGCCGGTTTTCTTCGAGAGCACGGCCGCTTCGACCGCGTAGTCAGGCTTCGACTTCCGGCCGAACCCTCCTCCAAGAAAAGTAACGTGGCACACCACGTTTTCTTTCTTGAGCCCGAGCGCTTTGGCCACTTCTTCCTGCACGCCCTGCGGATCCTGCGTGGGCGACCACACCGTGACCTTGTCGTCTCGCACGTCGGCGACTGCCACTGGAGGTTCCATGGAAGCATGCGCCAGGTGCGGCGCAAAATATTCCGCTTCGACGATCTTCCCGCCCTTGGCGAATTCCGCGTCCGGGTCGCCAATCGTATGCACGACTTTGCCCGGCTGCCGCGCAGTTTGCTGCAGTTCTTTCTTATAGTCGGCGGAGTTGTAGCTGGCGTTCGCGCCGTTGTCCCATTCAATCTTGAGTTGTTTGCGTCCTTTGAATGCCGCAAACGTGTTGTCGGCGATCACCGCCACTCCGCCCAGCGGTTGAAACGCGTGCGGCGGCTTGAAAGGATCGATCGCAATCGTCTTCTTCACTCCGATCACTTTCAGTGCAGCCGAATCATCTACCGATTTAACTTTTCCCCCAAGCACGGGAGGATGCGCGACGGCAGCATACAGCATGCCCTCGACGCGCACATCCATGCCGAATAGAGGCTTGCCCGAGCAGACGTCCGTGACGTCGTAGCCGGGTGCCGGCTTGCCAATGTACCGCCATTGCTGCGGCGACTTGAACTGCAACTCTTCTTTCTTCGGCACTGGAAGCTTCGCAGCCAGAGCGGCTAGTTCTCCGTAACCGAATGTGCGGCCGGATCCCTTCTCCGAAACGGTGTGCACCGGATCGGCCACGCACTGCGATTCCGGGATCCCCCACTTTTGCGCCGCCGCCCGCACCAGCATCAAGCGCGCGGTCGCGCCGGCCTCGCGTAACACGTCAAAGAATTCGCGAACGGAATGCGATCCGTCGGTGTCCTGCGAACCGTAAGCCGCGTCGCCGTCGGCCTGTAGCACAGTCACTCGGCTCCAGTCGGCGTCCAGTTCATCAGCAAGAATTCGCGGCAGGCTGGTGCGAACGCCGTTCCCCATCTCCGACCGGTGGGCCACGATGTAGACCATGCCATCGGTGTGAATGCCGACCAATATGCCGGGATGAAACGCAGTGCCCTCGATCGATGCGATCCCGCTCGCCGATAGAGCGCCTGCTCCATTCCTCTCCGCCCTTGCGAGAAGCGGAGCTGTTCGAGCACACAGCACAAACGCGCTGCTCGCCAGCATGCCGTGGAGAAAGTCGCGGCGCGAAACGTTCACGATCGAGATCTTCTCTGCAGCCGCCTTCTCTGTACTAACCATCTCCTCGGTAATCATGCCGTCTCCCTCGCCGCTTCCTTAATCGCGGACCGTATGCGCTGGTAAGTCCCGCACCGGCAGATGTTGCCCGCCATAACCTCGTCAATGTCGTCATCCGTCGGCTTTGGCCTGGCGGCGAGCAGTGACACTGCCTGCATGATTTGTCCCGGCTGGCAGTAGCCACACTGCGGCACATTCACCTCGCCCCACGCTTTCTGCACAGCATGCGGACCTTGCGCCGAAATTCCCTCAATAGTCGTGATCTCGATCCCTTCAACCGTGCTCATCTGCTTGGAGCAGGAGCGAATCGCCTTCCCGTTTTGCAGAACTGTGCAAGCGCCGCACAAAGCCATGCCACAGCCGAATTTTGTTCCCGTGAGTCCGAGAATGTCGCGCAGGTACCACAGCAGCGGCATTTCCGGATCGCCGTCGAAAATCTGAGCGTGTCCGTTCACCTTGAAATGAACCATGAGGCACTTCCTGGGTTCTGAAGTTGAGAAATTACAAATGATTCTACTGCGCGAGGGCGCAAGATGCATCTCGTTGCATCCGTAGAGACTTTGCTCGCAATGTCTCTGCCGCCAGTATCAACGAAGTCAAGCTTCACCACTCCCGCAAGCATGCCCTACAACAATAATCACTTCTCCCAATGAGTCGTGGCGAATTGCTGCGGATCGAAAACGGCAGGATCAAGTTTCACGTTGGCCTGGATGTCGGTGTAGTCCTCACTAAACACCAACTTGTCGTCAGAATGCACTTCCACGCGAGCGGCCACCCACGTTCCCGCCAGGGGCCGGTAGTCGGTAAAACGAATGTCGTCAAGCTTGTTCGGATCGCCGCGGCTCGGTTCTATGACGCGCACAAACAGCATCGTATCCTTCGCGATCCAGAACTGCTTCGCCTTCAGGTCACCCTTATCCGCACCAACCACATAAGCAGGATGCCCTTCCCAAACATCCTCGCGCACTTTCGACAGATCATAACCCTCGCCCTGCACCACCTTAATTGTCGTTTCCGGTGCCTGCGTGTACACATCAAACCCCAGCACCAGCAGCATGTTAACCAGCGGCCGTGTGCCGGCAATCTTGTTGTCCTTCAAGATAGTCGCCGTCCCGTCGACCAGCACATAACCCTTACCGTCGCTCGCCGGACCAATGTCGATGCGCAACTTTCCCGGCAGCAGCGCGGCTTCATACCAGGTCTCCGCCGTGCTCGTGCCGTCCGGTTTGTAGGTAGTGCTCTTCTGCGTGAACGTCAGCGTGTGGTACCACGAGTTCTGATAGCGGTCATGCATCGCGCGCAGCAGCGCCTCGCCAGTGTGAATTTCCTGCGCATGTGCGGCTGGGAAGGCGAGGACTGCGAGCATGACTGCGAGCATGACCGCGAGGATGACAACCGTGCGCTTGAAATGATTCATGGGATTCGTCCAGTGATGATCGGTCAAGTGTTGATCCGTTCAGCGATGGAAGAGATCGTATCTCATCTCGGCCCTGCAGGTCAGCGTTTCTTGACCCTAGGGACGAATAGAAGAAGAACGAGTACAAGCGGGACGACCAGAAGCAGGAGGACTAGAGGAGGGACGAGCAGCACTTGTCAGGGAAGAGAAACAGTCCGCGCGCCAGATCGGACTGCAGCGTGGCTTCCTGATAGTACCGTGCGAGAATTCCATCCTTCCAAACCAGCAAGTCACCATTGCGCCGGGCAAACTCGTCCCAGTCGCCAGCGCCGGAACGCCCCACCCGCTCGCGAATCAGAAAGAAATACGCATAAGTAATAGTTTCGTTATAACGCTGGGGCTTGCCGCGGGCCGCCGCATAGCGTTTCAAAGCGCTTGAGAACTTGTCTAGGGCTTCGAGCGCCGAATATCGAGACAGATAAGCAAATGCCAGTCGCACGTGGTCGGCATGGTGAAAAGATTCTTCCGGCAGGGCGTCAGCTTCAAACCGCTGGATGAATTCGTCGCCAGTCATGCAGCCCCTAGTTCCCCTTGCCAATCGCGATAGCGAAGGCCGCTGCCGCATAGATCACCAGATTCCCAATCCCATACATCCCATGCAGCAGGTGAAGCAGAATGGCCATGATGAACACAGCCACCAGCACCCACGCCCCGCGAATCGCGGTCTGCGGAATCAAAAGCAGCACGCAGCCCAGAATCTCGCCAAATCCCAGCACCATCCGCACGAAGCCGGGCATGTGCGTCCGGGCAAAGTCGTGCGCCGCGCTCGGCAGCACGAACCTCACGGCTTCGATCAGGATCACCACGCCCAGCGCCCACTGCAGCACGGTCAACCCAGTCTTGGTTCGAGCGGGACTCATAAATCTCCTTAGTCGCTAATTTGTCGGCGATCTTCTTATCTGTCAGCACCGCGCTTGCGCGGAGATTTTGCCTTGATCTCCTGCAACCGATGACTAGCGCTCGAGTCAAGATCCAGCTCGTAAAACTTCTTCAACTCGCGAATCCGTTCCAGCGACGCCGCACTGAACGGCGTCTTCCCGTCAAACGCATGCAGCACAATCCCTTCCAGCACGTCCCCCAGCGTCATGTCGTGATACTCGGCAAACGCCTTAAGCACCTTCAGAATGCGTTTCTCTATCCGCACTCCAGTCTGCACCCGCTCCACCAAAAGCTTGGGATCGTCCGTCATGTGTACCAATGTACCATGGTACCGTCATTCCTGCAAACCGAACTCCCTTGATCGAAAGCGCGGTCGCCAGCGCAGAATTCAAGGTAACCCCGACCAGGCACTGTTAGTACGGGATGTAGGGTATTGAATCGAACCCTCTATGCTTGCCAGACTTGCGATTGAGTTCCAAGATGCCGCTTCGCCGCAAAACGGAGGCATCATGGACAGGGATCAATCCGAAGCCCTCCGCAAAGAACTCAGCCAACTCTTGCGGAAACAAATCGAAGTCCTGGAATCACGAACCATCGGCGCCGCGACCGATACCGATATTTTGGAGTATGAGATCAGGCAAGAAGTCATTCACGAAATGTGCAACCAACTCGCCAATTCGGACGTGACCGCATGACCCGGCGCAGGGGAAAATCCGGTTAACCCTGTAAGACTGCGATGCCGAGCTGTAGCAGAATCTTGGCTACTGTATTTGGCCTGACCCCTTGCTACCGTATCTGCCGGATTGACAGCCATGGGGAGCGATGGAGCAATCTCAAAACTATGCCGAAGCGCATTCTGGTTGTAGATGACAGCGCCCGCGTGCTGAACTCCGTCAAGTACATACTTGAAAGTGTTCCCGATTGGGTTGTTGGCGGCGAAGCCCGCAACGGGCGCGAGGCAATCGACAAGGTCGCGAGCCCTCAGCCCTGACTTGGTCCTTCTCGATCTCTCAATGCCCGTAATGAATGGACTCGATGCCGCTCGCGAGTTGTCGCGTATCAGGCCTGATCTCCCGATCATAATGTTTACGGACAGCCCGGAGATTGCCAGTGAAGCGTTGATGTGTGGATGTCGGAGAGTCGTTTCAAAGGAGAAAGTCCTCCTGCTCATCAGCGCTATCCACGACATTTTCGCAGAGCGCGGTACCACGTAACGTCGAGCACTCTGAGTGGCGACCGGAAAAGTGAAATCAAGATTTCAACCACCCGAGCCGGACCGCTACGTAGCCGCATAGCAACTGTCAGTTTGAAATCCATCCAGCCTTGACGAGCAATTCGCGCGCAACATCGGTCAATGGGCGATTCTCGTTTGTGACGGTGAAATTCTCTAATTGCGCACGGTCAAGGATGGTGTTCAATTCCGCGACGCGAGCAACGTAGTCTCGCTGCGAAATTCCCGATTCCCGCAGCCTGACGCGTTGTTCCATGGTTTCCATGCTGGCGATAAGACGGCAGACGACGACAGTTGAGGCTGAAACAACGTCACTACAGAGTTCTAGTTCGGCCCGGTCTTCAATTGCACGCGCCACCAGGAGTCGCCTTACTCCAAAGGAAGCATAGTTTTCGCAGACGGATCGAAGATTGCCGTACATCACACCATCGTTGCCTGCGGCGGACGGAAGATGGGCAAGACCGAGCCCGTCCAAGTCGATCGCTGCATGGGCAATACCCTGCAGCGCAAGGATGTCTGATGCTTCACCCATGACACTCGTCTTACCTGCCCCCATCGTGCCCGTAATAATGAGCAACGATTCCATCGCACCATAATAATCGAGCCAGGCACGCTAACTGGCATAACATCCCGTCTACACTCTTCAACCGTGAGGAAAATATTTTTACCTTTGGCTCACTTGTGAAATGGCCTGATTTGAACAGAGGTGATCGCCACTGGCCCACTTTTCAAATTCGCATCACAGAACAGGAGTACAGACCCTCTGCGGGCTCACCTAGATTGATCCGATCGTGAACGTCAGCCACTCGCCTTTGGATCCGCGGAACACGCTGAAGACCTTGAACCCGGGGTGGTGAGGCAACTCCAACTGCTTTTTTCCACCCTTGCCCATTACCGGGACGATGGCATACCAGCTGTCGATCAAGCCCTTTTTCGAGGTGGACTCCACACAGATGAGGCCGGTGTGGTTGTAGACGGAGTTTCCCTGGCTGTCCAGGTTGCCTGTCGTGAAGCCGCCGAATGAGTTGAACACGAAAGAGTTCTTTGTGAATTTGTTCGGTTCGGAGATGACGATGTGGGCATGCTCTGCGCCGTCTTTTGCGACGATATGCCGGTTGGAAGGATCCAGCAGGCCGAAGACATAGGTCTTGCTGGGAGTAATGAGATCCACATCGCTGAGCGGGTCCGTTTCGTTCAGCAGAATGTCATCGATTAAGGCGTTGGAGCCCTGGTTCTCTACGGGCATCTTGTCTGGCCAACTTCCAGTGCCGGTTACATACCAGAGATAATTCCCGACGAATCCGTTGCAGTCCAGACCCATGTTCTTGTTGCAGTAACTTTGCAGATCGGCTCTCGTCGTTCGGCCTTGCAGCACCGCCAGTTGCGCGCCAACCTGGCAGTCTTCCGGAGATCCCTTGCCTTCGAAGGCATAGTGCAGGATTCGCCGCAAAAGTTTTTCGTTGTCGATGCCTGCAGGCTGACCGTTGACGGTGACGGTCAGTTGGAAACTCGGGTCTTTCTTCTTCTGTTTCTGAAAATCCGCAACGGAAGCGTCAATCAGGTGGTCCGCCTCATTGGTCCACTTTCCGCTCAAGTATTGATCGATGGAAATAGTAACGGGTCCTTCGCTAAGCCCAACGGTGAGAGACCTGTATTGGTTCGCGTATTCTAGAGGTGTGGTCATTGGGATCACCTGCAGGAAAAAACTTTCCTGCCTCCTGCTGAAGAAATCGGAAGCGGCATACCTCTATCTGTAACAGCGCAAAGTTACCCCAAAAACGATCATTCGCGAAAAGACTTTTTTGGGGGAGTGTCTTGTAGTGGCCTGCGGTTGGCGAAAAATCCCCCCCTTACACGCATCTCGCCCCCTGCCGAGGGTTCTGAGTGTAATCGGCTGATTTCAACAGTTTGGTCTCGGCAGTACTCACGCGCCATGAAACGATGGCGGTCGCGTTTGCCGTAACCGCACGATCCAGCGAATCAGCAATACAAAACCGATAACTGGTGGGAGGCAGAGCAGCAGCCCGGCGAGTACATCAAACCAGCTAAACCGAAACTTAGAATAGACGGCGTTGATTGGCTGCAGGTTAAGTTCAATCCCGAGTTCCAGCGCCTTGCGACGCAGCGCGTCAAAGTTTTGGAACTGGATTCGTTTTCCCATCTGTGTGTCCAACAGGAAGTAGGCATCGACTCGATTCGTGTCCTTGGATCAATTTGCGGCGACCATTCGTAACGCCCCGGGTGAGCATCGCAGCGGCGCACCCCAGTGCTGCTGCTCCGATACCCGCGACGACGATTCCGGCAACGGCCCAAAACATGAGAACGATGCCTATGCCCATGACATCTGCAGTTTAACGGGCATGCTCCTCTGTCGCAATCGCGGCTCGTGCATAACTGTTGAAACATCCCCATAGCACTCATTGACCTTCGACGTCGCGAAGAAAGCCCATCGTGAATTGAACCTCCGTCGGCAGATTCACCCTTCGTAACCCTCCCCCGTCGGTTTTCCACAGCTCCGCACAAAATAAATCGTCCCCGTGTGACCGACAACCTTGACCGAGCGTACAGAAGGCGCACAATTGAACTGTGCGCCCGGATCAGAACCAATCCGACCAGAAAGCCGCAGGCCGAATCTGCGCCGCTAACTCCTTATTCCGCAATATTTTACGGCCAACCCCTTTCGTTCCAATATTTTGCCCGATCAACGGTCGATCCAATTCTCCTAATGGCAAAAGAATCAGTATCTTGCCGCGAGCGACGAAAAAAAATTCAACGCACATCCGGCGCACTCCATCCGCGACTCGAGAGCTCCCAAGATCGTCCCATGGCTTTGTTTATAATTTCCCTTCCACCGAACGCACCCAAAGGACCCCCTTGGCACTCGACGATCACATTTACGACCTGCGCCGCGAGAAACTGAAACAGATTGAAGCCCTGGGCCAGGCCACCTACCGCAGCAAATACGAATTGACCCACACGCTCGAGCAAATTCTGGCCGACTACACCCCGAAGACCGCCGAAGAACTCGAACAGTCACGAGTCACCGTCCGTGTAGCCGGTCGCATCATGGCCATTCGCCTCATGGGCAAGGCCGGATTCGCTCACCTGCAACAAGCCGGCAAGAAGCTCCAGATTTACGTAAAGAAAGATGCAGTCGGCGACAAAGCTTTCGAACTCTACAAACTGCTCGACCTGGGCGACCACATCGGCGTCAGCGGATATCTGTTTCGCACCCGCACCGGCGAACTCTCCGTTCACGTTGAAGAGATCACCTTCCTCAGTAAAGACCTGCTGCCGCTGCCCGAAAAATGGCACGGCCTCACCGACGTCGAGCTGCGCTACCGCCAGCGCTACGTCGATCTGGTCATGAATCCAGAAGTCCGCGAAGTTTTTCTAAAGCGCACGAAATTGGTGCAATCGATGCGGCGCACCCTCGACTCGCACGGCTTCCTCGAAGTCGAGACCCCGATGATGCAACCCATCGCCGGCGGCGCCGTCGCGCGCCCGTTCGTAACGCATCACAACACGCTCGACATGGATCTTTTTCTTCGCATCGCGCCCGAACTCTATCTGAAGCGGCTCGTAGTGGGCGGATTCGACCGCGTCTACGAAATCAACCGCAACTTCCGCAACGAAGGTCTGGGCTGGCGCTGGAATCCCGAGTTCACCATGCTGGAGTTTTACCAGGCCTACACCGACTACCAGGGCGTAATGGATCTGACCCAGGAGATCATCACGCAGGCGGCGAAAGATGTTACAGCCGACGCGGAACATCCCGATGGCGTCATAACAACCAAGTGGGGCGACAACTCGATCGACTGGTCAAACTGGACGCGCATGACCATGCGCGAGGCCATCATCCATTATTGGCCGGAGCAAGCAGGAACGAAACCGGAGATGAGCGACTTCGCTGGCGCCGGCAAAATCGGCGCTCTCTTAGACCGAGGCATCGGGTCACTCCAGGCCGCCACTCAGGCGAAAGGCCCTGAGTTCGCGGGCAAGCGAGAACAGCCGCAGCCCACATTCGAACTAATCCGCAGCGAGTTGGACCGAGGGGGAAGTGCGGGCTCCGCCATCGCAGCGCTGTTCGAGGCCGTTGCCGAAGAGCATCTTACCCAGCCCACGATCATCTACGAATTTCCCACCGCGATCTCGCCCCTATCGAAACAGAAACCAGACGAGCCAGACTGGACCGAGCGCTTTGAAATCTATGCCGGCCAGATGGAAATCTCCAACGGCTTCAGCGAACTCAACGACCCAGAAGATCAGCGCCGGAGATTCGAAGGACAACTCAAAGAACGCGAGCGCGGCGACGACGAAGCCCACCAGATGGACGAAGACTACATCCGCGCGCTCTCCTACGGCATGCCCCCAGCCGGCGGAGTTGGAGTGGGAGTCGACCGCCTAGCCATGCTGCTAACCGATTCTCACACCATCCGCGACGTAATCCTGTTCCCGCTCCTCCGCCCGGAGAAAACCTCAACAGAAGAAAGAGGGAACGAAGAGAACGAAGAGGGCACAGGGGACACAGACGGCACACCGAAAGAATAGCGGCGTCATCCCGACCGGAGCCGCTCTTCAGGCGAAGGGAGGGATCTCCCGCGCCTCTCCACCGTCACTTCTTCACAGCTGTCTTTCCCACAGACGTTCGCGGCGGCTCATACGCAGCTTGATCAGGGCCAAAGTTCACGCTCAGATAGTCGATCAACGCGTCCCGATCGTTCGTATCCACCACTGCTCCCCACTTCACCATCTTGTCGACTTCCTTCGTCCACGCCGCTTTGCTCAGGCGCTGCTGCAGGATGATGCGCGCCTCGTGACACTCCAAACAGGAAGTCGTCGCCTTACCCTGCATAGATCCAGCCGGCAGGTCAGCGGTGGGTTTCTGCGCAAACGTCCAAGGCGAGAGCGCACCCACGACAACAACCGCAAGGGCAGCAGCAGGGAACCAATCAGCCCACCTGCGCTTGGCATCCGGCTTCCGTTCATGCCACATGGATCTTCACCTGGTCGACGGCGTTGTACAGATATCCGCTCGGATTCCACAACGCAGTGGCCGGCTGCGTTCGTCCCTCGGAATCGGTGGCGCGCGACAGGATGGTGTAGTCACCGCTCCTGGCTGTCCACGCATAGTTCCACAACCGCCAAGCGTAGCGGGCCTCATCGTGGCCGAGCCCAGCAGCGTTCCAACTGGTGCCGCCGTCAGTCGATACCTCAACCTTCGCGATGTTGTTCTCGCCAGCCCATGCGGCGCCGTGAACTGCGACTTTGCCGGCCTTCACCCTCGCGCCCTCAATCGGGCCAGCAATCACCGACTTCACATTCAACGCCGTCAGCGGATGAGTATCTTCGGGCTTCACCGCGTCGCCGGGTTTGATCGGCTGATTGGGCATGCGGTAACCGGGGCTCATGAAATTGCCCACGAACTCTGCATCGAGTACCTTGATTTCGGTCAGCCATTTGCACGAAGCGGCGCCGATCCAGCCGGGAACGAGCGCACGCGCCGGGAATCCATGATGCTTTGTGAGCGGCGCGCCGTTCATATGAGTGGCGATCAGCGTATCGGAGTCGAGTGCCTTCTCGATGGGGATGCTGCGAATGAATGGCGGAACTTTGCCGGGAACTTCGTCGAGCCCGCGAAACATGACATGCTTTCCCGTCGGCTTGATTCCGGCTCGCTGCAGAACATCGCGCAAGCGTGGTCCGGAGAATCGTGCTGTGCCCATCGCACCTTTGCCCCACTGAATGCCGGGAACCTGCGGACGGTGCAGGCTGCGTCCGTTGCCGGCACACTCGAGCGTGTTGACGACCGAATGCATTTCCAGCTTGGAGAGTTCGGAGAACGTCAGCCCGAAGGGCTTGTCGACTTCTCCTCCCACAGTCAGCCGCCAGTCGCTGTTGATGAGATCGGCGCTGAGTTCGCTTGGTTCGTGCATGTGGTTACGCACGAAGAAGTGCGGGACGGGAGTGAGCCAGGTATTGAAATACTCGACCGGAGTTTCCAGGTCGACGAAGCGGAAGGAGCGAACGATCAAGCCGTCTTCGCCAGGCATGTCGATCCCCGGCTTTCCGGTCGATCCACTCTGGGGCAGCGCCAGTGCCCTCGCAACAAGCGATGGAGCAGCGCCGACGGCAAGTGCGCCTCCGAACATCTGCTTCAGAAAATTGCGTCTTGAATTCATATACTTTCGCGGGCTGAGTATACTCTTCCGCCCACCTTAATTATGAACACCGCCGGCCTGGAGAAGGAGAGTGCCAAAACCAGGCCGGCGACGATTCTGAAGGGAAGGGCCCCTCAGAAATTTGAAAGGCCGTTGAACAAGAGAGCTGAACTTCGGCCGTAGAACCATGATCGCTGAAGCATGATCGTTGAACCACGTGTGTTGAACCAGGATGGTCCCGCTCCAACACTGACGCAGGACCATCCTGAGATTTACAGCGGCTTATGGCAAGTAGTAGCGGAACGAGGTGAAGATCATGTTATCGATTCCGTGCGGTTGTCCGCCTACGCCGGACCACGCATTGCGCGTGAGGTAGGCATAGTCAGCGCCGAACTGGAATCGGCCTCGGGGACCGTTGTAGAACTTGTACCAGAATCCGGCCGTGCCCTCGACGACTGCACGCGTGTCAGCCGTGCAATTGGCGAGAGTACCCGGAGTGAATCCACCGGAACCGGGAACGCTTTCCGTGTAGCAACCCGAGTTGACGAAGGCAGGCGCGCCGTAGCCAACCACGGCGCCAGCGCCGGCTTTGCCGAGCGGATCGAAACTCGCCGAGCGGCCCGCATATTCCACTCCACCGTAACCGACGAAATCAAGCTTCTTGTTGACGTGAAGCTCGAGCGTGGTCAAGCCCTCGAGGTTCTTGATTAAGTGAAGTGTGCCGTCGCCGTTGATGGATGCGTCAGGAAGGCCGGCGGGAGCGTAGCGGCCAATGCCACTGCCTCCGAAACCCTTAATGCCGATGGTAACTCTCTTGGCAATATCCCAGCGTACGCTGGCGCCAGCGCCACCACCTTCCTTGGAAACGTTGAACGCTGCCGCCGCCGTTCCCCCGTCGGCCAAAGATGGGCAGGACGGCCCGACTGTCGTAATTACCGGAGGCGTGCCGGCGGTCACGACATCCGCGCAGGGGAATACGCGGTCGGTGAAGCGATCGACCAGGCCGAATATTTCATAGTGCCCAAAGCCGGGATCGAAGGCAATCTTGGCGATAAGGTCAGGCGAAGGATTGAAGGAGTAGGTTGCGGTGGTGTTGTAGCTGTTGCTGGCGCCAGACTCACCCACCAGGAAGTTGGAGGCGTTGCCGTGCGAAGTAACCGTGGCCTGCGGATTTTCGACGGCGAACGCGATGGCAACCTTGTCGCCGAAGGTCTTCGTAATACGGATGCCGTACTGGCGGGCGAAAACGAAGCCGACGTTATACGAAGGATCGATCGTCTTCGGACGAGCATCGTTGGTTCTGCCCAGGTCGTCGTCGGGAGAAATGCCGTGGCCGTTCTCGGTCACCAGACTCCACATCTGGCCGCCGAGGAATGAAAATCCATTGTCGAACTTCGCCTGAGCCCACGCCTGGCGCAGACGGAGCGTGTAGCTGTTGGTCTGGTTCGAGTTGGAGGTTACTCCGGCCGAAAGGAAGTCGGCCGAGACGTAGCTGGAAAGATCCACGCCCTTCAAACGGCCGTCGACGAAGGTCGTAATCTTCGACTGCCGGCCCGATCCGAAGAACTCCGGAATCTGACTCTGCGATGCGCCCGGCATAGTCACGGAGTTGTATGGAGTCGACAGGTCAGCGGCGAGCGCGCGGGAGCGACGAATGAACGCAGCTTCCGCGTATCCCCCGGGAGTGATGTTGATGCCGCGGAAGTGGATGGTCGTCGTACCTTCCATCTGCTTGTTGAAGGTTTGTGGTGTGTCGTCAGGGTTGGGAGTCTGGTTGGCGGTGGCATCTTGCTGTACAGGCGTGATGGCGTTGCCGCCGTCAATGCCCAGCGACGCGACCTGCTTGGGCGGATTCGACGGAGCCTTCTCAGTTGCATTGATTGCGCCTTGCTGCGCTTCCAGCAGGGCTTGCTGATGCTGTAGTTGCTCGGTCAGTTGCTGAATCTGGAGTTGCTGCGCCGCCAGCGCATCTTTCAAAGCCTGGACATCTGCGGCAGTGACCGGCGGTGATGCCGGAGCCGCGGCGGCTGTGGGAGATGGGTTGGCAGGCGCGACGTTGGCCGCGGTCTGGGTTTGTGCCCAGGCGCCAGTGGTTAATGCCGCCAGCGTCAGGACGGTGAGAAATCGGTTCTGGTTGACTTTCATGGAAGTGGTTCCTCTCCTTTTTTCGGGGCCGGCGCTTTACCGGTTCAGATTCGCGCCAGCTCCAGTGTTAACATAATGTACATAAACGTAGTAGAGATACTAATGAAAACTCCCCAATTTTTATTACAGGTCCATGAATTCTTGGGATTCAGAGAAGTTCGCTCGATCGTTCCCGATAGGTAGGCGTCGACCCTGACTCGTTCTGAGATGTCCTGGCTTCTGCCTGCGTTACTCGCCCTTGTGGCCTCCAACGACCATGGGGAGGACGCTCGCGCCGTCCTTCTTCTGACCTTTCTGATGCTTGCTGGTCTTGCCGCCTCGGGGCGCGTGATGGGCAATCAAGTCTGCCAGGCTCGTGTGGTCGAGGATGCGCGCGGCCGCGTCGCGAACGTCCAGGAAGACCTGGTAGAGCGCGCGGTGCGGCAGATCGCGGTCAATCAGCTCGCGCAACTGCTCGGCGTCGCCGAACGGCGCCAGCGGACCATCAATCAGGCGAATAATCTCGCTCAGGTAAATCTCAGCTGGATCGCGGCGCAACTGGTAGCCGCCCTTGGCTCCCCGCACGCTTTCCACCATGCGGGCATTTTTTAGCTCGAGCAGAATCAACTCCAGAAATTTCTCCGGCAGCGCCTCTTCATAGGCGATGTCGCGAATCTTGATGGCGCCCTGGCGATGATGACGGGCGAGCATCATCATCGCCTGGAGGGCGTAGAGTCCTTTTTGTGAAATTTTCATTGGCGGGCTTTCTCGAAACTCTTTCTCTAAACACAATTGAACTAATAGACTTTATCGAAATAAGCGAGAATGCAATCCGAATTCCATTCGAGCAGATTGCAAATTTTGGATTCAGGTTCGTGAAATCAATCAGTTAGCCGCGTTCCAGTTCCGGGCCCACGAAGGGCGATGTGCACCAGATTGCAGTTTCGAGCAGGGAAAGTGCCGGTTCAAGCGGAATCAACATTCGAATCGACCTTGAAAATCGGACCTTCAGGCAGAAACCCGTAAAACCAGCACCGTAATATTGTCAGGGCCGCCGCGCTCGAGCGCCATGGTTACGAGCTTCTGGCAAGCTTCCGCGGGAGCATTCGCGCGTACGACCTGGCTGAGTTCCGCGTCGCCGACCAGACCCCAGAGCCCGTCGCTACACAACAAGAGTGCGTCGCCCTGCTCCAACGCAACCGGATGCTCCGGCACGTGGGGCGTAACCTCGCGGCCCGACCCCAGCGCGGCAGTAAGAATATGGCGCTGCGGGTGCGACTCCGCATCCTCGGAACGCACAATGCCGCTTTCCACCAGCCGGCCCACATAAGAATGATCGCGAGTCAGCCGGGTAATGGTCTCACCGCGAATCAAATAAAGACGGCTGTCTCCAACATGAGCAAAACAGAGTTCGTGCTCAACAATGGAGACCGCTGTACAAGTGGTGCCCATTCCATAGAACTGCGGGTGCTCCGTAGCGAAGCGCTGAATATTAAGGTGTGCGGTTGCGAAGGCCTCTACGAGTGTTTCTTGCGCGCCTGCGCCAAACGCGTTGTCGTAGATGCTGCGCACCGTATCAACCGCGAGCCGGCTGGCTTCCTGCCCGCCTTCGTATCCGCCCATGCCGTCGGCCACCACTGCCAGGCGGCCCTTGCGGAGAAAGTCCTCGTCGGAGCTCGGCTCCCAATAGAGAAAGGAGTCCTCATTATTGGAGCGCTGGCGGCCAACGTCGGTCAGGCTGGCCGCTTCGATCCCGGGCTTTGGAGTTGTCACGTCAGCGGACATAGTCAGCGAATACGTCAACGGCCATAGACGCGGCCTGTTTGCTGGAACTCTGGTGCGATGAACTTGCTGCGATGCACCCGCTGCAACCGATTCTGCGCAATCGAAAAACTGGTTTGAATCCCGGTCATTATAAGGGAAGGCCGCCGCTTCCACCTTTCCCTGGCTTCGATTTCTTCGCTGCCGAAAGGATCGCTTAGCCTATCACTTCCGGTCGGCAATCCAGACAGCGAGTGCGTTTTGTCCGGAAAGTGAAAAAAACAGCAGAGCGTGTGATCATTTTCTGCTGGCTCATGCCCGCTCGTGAAAGACTGGAACAAACAAGAGTTGAGTGGAGGCTTGCGTAGCTTCATGCGGAAGATATTGCTGGTGGTAACTGCTCTGCTGTTGGCGGGGCCATTGCTGGGGCAGGGAAAACGGCTGTGGGTGCTGCGCTCGCCCGGTGAGATGGTCGAATACGATCCCGCGACCTTCGCCGTAAAACAAACGGTGAAGGTTCCCGCAGCGGCGGTGCAATCGCCCGGAACTATTTTTGTAAACCGCCTCGGACAGATTCTCTACGCGCCCGCCGTGTTGCTGCCTCTCTCAGAGGAAGATGCCGCTTCCGCGCACAAAGTGTGGGTTTGGGACGGGCACAACGCAATCACGATTGATCAGGGCGTGAGCCGCGAGGTCAGTACCACGGGTTCGAATCAGGCCATCACCGAGTCGGCTCCGGTGGCCTATCTTTCCGCCGACGGCGCACATCTGTTTTGGTTTGCCAATCAGGCGCGCCGCTTGCAGCGCGAAGAGGTCGATCTTTCAACTGTCACCACATGGCAAGCCTGGCGGACCGATCTGCACGACGCTGCACGCGAGGATCTCGCCGCTTCGAAATTTCCCGACTGCCGCTGTCCGACAGGAACGTGTGAAGAAAGTTGTCCGTATGCCGTGGTGTGGGCGCCCGAAACCGGCGTGGAGAAATTTTTCCTGATGACTCAGTTCGTTGCCGGACAAACGTCGCCCGTCTACAAAGCCACCACTCGTTATCAGGAAGACGCCGGAAAGTGGACGGCTGATACGCTGCCCGAACCTTTACAGCGGGTGTTGGACGCGGCTTCCGATGGAAACACCATCGTCGAGGCGATTCCCGATACCGGCTGCTGCGGCTGGTCGAATCAAAGCGACGATCAGACACTGGTGCTGAGCAAAGGAAAGAAGCTCACCGTGTTCGACGAACTCGCAACGTACAAAAATCCTGACTACGATGTGAGTTTCTACACCTCAAATGCACGCCTGTCGCCACAGTTAGGCTCAGTGGCGATGACCATCGTTTCGACCGCCGAATCCAACAAGCCCATCCAACTCGCGGAACAGGGTCAGGCGAATCCGGAAGAATCGCAGCGCATTCGCAAGGCGCTGACCGAACTGCCGGCAATCGAAGTGCAGAGTGTGGAAGATACGCCGCGGCGCCTAGCGTTTGTGCCGCACGCAACTTTGGTGGGATGGATCAGCGAGAAGGAACTGCTCATCATCGAAGATCATGCGCTCGCGGCTTATAACGTGGAAACGGGCGCGCGGCGGAAGTCGACCGTGCGCGTGGAAGATGCGGCGCAGGTCTTTCTGCGGTGACCAGAGAAGCAGGGCTTGATGGCTGAAGTCGTTCGCACACTAAGACGCGATCCGCGAGGTCACACCTTCGGACGATCCTGCGACTACTCCGCAACTTATCTCGGTACGTATTTTTCTCCCCGTTGTCCGAAGAAGATGTGCCCGAACTGCTCGTGGTCGCCTCCGGGGTGGTAGTGTCGGAAGTAAACATCCACTCGACCAGTTGGCGAGGGTTGCCGAGGATGGTGGGGAGCCTCTTGCACGGGTTTGCCCGGAGTTGCCTGCACCGCGAGCCGATAAGCGTCCTCGTCAGCCAGCGTGTAAACATCTTTGCCAGTCTTGACCTGTTGCAACGCTGACTCCTTCGTAATTTGTGGCCCAATCTCGATGCCCGGCTTTGTTTCGAGAGGCTGACCAGGCCGTGAAACTATTCTTTCTGCGTGAAATTCGTAAAACGCTCCTTGCATCGCGTCCACGGCACACCTCCACGTTGCGGGTGGAATTTTATCATCAGTCTGACCGGTCCCTGATCTTTTAGGGATGGCCTTTTGGCCATCGCTAAGAACATTATTTAAGAACCCGATTTAAGAACTCGCACGTTCGTGCTTCCCATGACCTGCGTTGTAGATCATCCACCCGAAAAGATTCGCGCCAACTACGACCGTTGCGATTTTCAGCGAATAGCGCCACGAACTGGCGACGTCGATGATGGGAAAGATCGACAGCGCCACGAAAAGCAGGGTCACGAGAAATCCCGAGGCAGCCGCCACGCGCAGGACGAGGCGCGGACGGATTCCGCTGTGCTTCGGCGCGAGCAGTGGAATGGCGAACAGCGCTAGATATGCGATGCCATAAAAAGTGAAGCCCCAAGTCAGCAGAAGTTCGTAAGCCTCCTGCTCTCCGACTCCAATCAGTGCAGCGATGCTGGCGGCGAGAGTCGCGCCTCCCAGGAAAAGAATCGAGTTCACAGGCGTCTTGTAGCGCGCGTGCAGCCGCGAGAACCATTCCGGCAACAGGTGGTCCCAGCCCGCCGCCATGGGCAAACGCGCACTGCCGCTGAAATAAAGGCTGAAGGTCGAAAGATAATTGGCCAGCAGCAGAAAGATGGCCACCGGAACCATCACGCTGCCGAAATTTCCGAAGCCGCGACGCAGTGCCTGGGGAATCGGACCGATCACATCGACGGCATCGGGAGAAACGTAAGCTAGAATCGCGCTCGTCGTGAAGATATAGATCAGCGCGATGACCGGCGCGGTAATGAGGATGGATCGGCCGATGTTGCGCGCCGGGTTGCGCGACTCTCCAGCGAAGATAGCGACGTATTCAAAGCCGCTGAGAGCGCCGAATGTCATCTTGCTGAAAACGCTCAGCGTGAAAACCGTCAGCGAGGGCGCCACCAGGCGCATCGGACGAAACGTCGGTGCTCCGTGCCAGGCATTGACGACCGGAAGCCCTACAAGCACGGCGACGGTAATGAGTACGGCAATACTGCCCGCATTATTAAACCACTTACCAACTCCGAAACCGATGCTCGCCAGCAGCATCTGGAGGGCGATCAAAACCACCGACGCCGCGAGCACGGCCCACTTGTTGTCGGCCATCCAACCGAGCGAAGGCACCGCGTAAGCCAGGAAAGTGCTCGTCACTAAACCAATGACCGCGACGTACAGCATGATGAAGAGCCACAAATTCCACGCGACCAGAAAGCCGATCTGATCGCCGAACGCCAGCCGCGCCCATTCGTAGAGGCCGCCTTCGAGCGGCATCAGTCGATTGAGATGCGCGACGATCAGTGCCAGCGGAATGAAGAACAGCAGCATGGCCGCCAGCCACAGCACCACGTGGGCAGGACCAGCCTTGACCGCCGTGCCGAAAAAGTCAGGGACGATTACGAGCAATATTTGAGCGAGGACCAGGTCGAGCAGTCCGAGTTCTCGCCGGAGTCCGGCACTAGGGGACTGAACCGTGACCTCGGAGGTTTCGAACGACGTATTATTTGCGGTCGTCACGATGCGGTTTCAACAGCAGGTCCTGATAGTCAAAACTGAAGTCGGCCAGCGGAGACACCGCAGCCATTCTGGCGCTGTCGATGGTTCCGTCCGGGTTGAGCGCGAAGGTTACGAACGCATCTTCGATGGTGCGGTCGCGCCAGTGGGCCTTGAAAGTATCGTGTTGCCAATGCTGCAGGTCGCCGATCATGCTGGGGGTATGATCGAAAGTCATGACGAGATGACCGCCATCTATCCGGATAGTAATCGGTCCGTACCAGGCATCGTGATAGACACCGGCATATTTCTCGATCGGAAGGGAAGGCTTGGAGTCGGCTGCGCGCGCGGTTTCCGCCTTCTTCATACTCTCCGCGGCGTCTTTCTCCTGTTTTTCCTCTACGGCCTTGTAGGCGCTGATCCAATCCGTCGGCGGTAAATGAAAGTAGTAATCCAACACATGGTAGAGAACCGAATCAAACGCGCCATCTTCTTCCGCGTTGGTCAGCACGACGACTCCTAGATTTTCTTCGGGCACGAGCATGACGCGTGAGACGAATCCCGCAACCCCGCCGGTGTGGCCGACCAGTTTTCGCCCGTGATAATCACGCAAACCCCAGCCCAAAGCATAGTCGGCGAAGTTGGCCTTCAATCCGGCCAGAGGGGCCGGTGGATCGCCGACGGGAAGAATAGTTTGCGGCGACCACATCTCCCTCGAGCGTTCCTCGCCGAAGAGGCGGCCATCGCGATCTGTAAACTTTCCGCGATTCAGTTGCAGTTGCACCCACTTCGCCATGTCTGCCGCGCAGGAGTTAATCGCTCCCGCTGGGCCGGCGTTGTCGAGGACTTCGAAGTGGATGACCTGCAACTTGTCGTCCATGCGCGAGTGAGGAAACGCCACATTGTCGTCGAGTTTGATAGCAGCATTGCTGACGTTGGAGTGATTCATTCCCAGCGGCGTGAAAATCCGCTGGCGAATGTAATCGTCCCACGACACTCCGGTCACCGCAGGGATGATCTGCCCCGCTGTCATATAGAGCAGGTTGTCGTAGGCATAGCGACTGCGAAAACTCGAACTCGGCTTCATGAAGCGCAGCTTGTAAATGACTTCTTCGCGCGTGTAGGTCGAGTGCGGCCAGAAAAGCAGGTCGCCTTCGCCCAGTCCCATGCCGCTCCGGTGAGTGAGCAGATCCCGGATCGTCATCTCGTGCGAAACATAAGGGTCGTACATCACGAAGCCGGGCAGCCGCTGATAAACCGGATCGTCCCAGGAGAGCTTGCCTTCGTCGACGAGCGTGGCCAGCGCGGCGGTGGTAAACGCTTTCGTGTTCGACCCGATGCCGAACATGGTGAACTCGTCGACCGGAGTGGGTTCGCCTAGCTTGCGAACACCGTAACCTTTGGCGACGATTATCTTGCCGTCCTTCACAATCGCCACTGCCATGCCGGGGACGTCGAAAGTTTTCATCGAAGAAGCGACATAGGTATCGAGGTCGGCCGGCGGAGCAGTTGAGACCGGCGTCTGGGCCCAGGCCGCACTCAGCAGCACCACAGCAACGGTGACGATCGCGAAGCGTCTTAAGAAAGTGTTATGCATGGATATCGATCTCCTCGGCCGAATGCTGCATATGAGAATTACGACGCGGAGATTAGAACACAGATTCGGCAGACGGCGTTTTGTTTCCTCTTCGCACGGCGCTGTACAAACCTACCCGCTTCGTATACAAACTCTGAAAGCGGGTTGTGGCGCGTCGTTTCGGGGGCCAGGGTCCTTGTATCTCAAGCCGAAAACATTAGACGAGGCAATTTCTCTCCTGGCTTCTCCGGGAGGGCAGATTTTGGCTGGTGGGACTGATTTTTATCCAGCGTTGGGCGAGCGCCTGCCTCGGGGCCGAGTCGTCGACATTACCGCGCTGCGCGAGATCCGCGGAATTACGACCGAGCGCGAGTATGTCCGCATCGGTGGGCTGACGACCTGGAGCGAAGTCATTCGTGCTCCGCTGCCCCGCAGCTTTGACGCTCTGAAAGCCGCGGCGCGCGAAATTGGATCGGTGCAGATTCAAAACCGCGGCACTGTCGCCGGCAATTTGTGCAACGCGTCTCCGGCGGCGGATGGCGTCCCTCCGCTGCTCGCGCTGGATGCAGAGGTAGACCTGGCGTCGGCGGCGGGAGTGCGCCGCTTACCACTCGCACAGTTACTCACCGGCAATCGCAAGACGCTGCGGCGGGCGGACGAGATTTTGTCGGCAGTGTTGGTTCCACGGCGACTGGAACATGCGGCGTCCGCATTTCTGAAGCTGGGCGCGCGCCGCTATCTCGTGATTTCCATTTCGATGGTGGCTGCCGTTCTTCAGGCAGACGACGCCGGCGGCGTGGCCGAAGTGCACGTCGCTGTAGGATCCTGTTCTGCGACAGCGCAGCGGCTACGCGATTTGGAAAAAGATCTGGTGAGCCTGCCGGCGAAACCTGGACTCGGTGCGAATGTCAAAGCCGAACATCTCAAATCACTTTCTCCGATTGATGATGTGCGCGCCACGGCAGACTACCGGCGCGATGCGTCGCTGACTCTGGTGCAACGCGCCCTCGAAGCCTGCGTGAGGGGCCGTTGAAATGGCCACCATCGAAAAACTCCACGCGGCTGAAACGGACCTGATTTCGTTCTTCGTGAACAGACGCTCCATCGAGGTAACCGCGCCCGGTGTGCGGCGACTCTCCCGCGTGCTGCGTGATGATCTCGGATTGACAGGAACGAAAGTAGGCTGCGACGCAGGCGACTGCGGCGCCTGCACGGTATTGCTCAACGGAACACCGGTTTGTGCTTGTCTGGTCGCCGCGGGACAAGTTGAGGGATGTGAAATCACCACAGTCGAGGGCTTGGCCGCTCGTTCGCCGCTGCACGGCCGGTTGCAACAATCATTTCTTTTACACGGAGCGGCGCAATGTGGCGCGTGTACTCCTGGGATGCTGGTCGCCGCGACGGCTCTGCTTGAGAGCAACCCTTCGCCTCGCGAGACCGAAGTGTTGGATGCGATCGGCGGCGTGCTCTGCCGTTGCACCGGATACCGAAAAATTGTCAACGCAATCATGGACGCCGGAGCGGACGCAGCATCGCAACCCCAGCCCGCAGCAGGCGCAGCTGTAGGTTCGCGCCTGGTACGACTCGACGGCAAGAAAAAGGTCGACGGCACGGAGATTTTCGGAGCGGACGAAACTCCCGCTGGAGCG